>Ga0315279_10000216_pt1 | contig 125270 bp, 142 predicted proteins | sample YL17G06_20_MG_FD_203694 | JGI IMG/M metagenome (GOLD analysis project Ga0315279, IMG submission 203694) | Sediment microbial communities from Yellowstone Lake, YNP, Wyoming, USA - YL17G06_20 | ecosystem: Environmental > Aquatic > Freshwater > Lake > Sediment | place: USA: Wyoming | collected... | reverse complement strand
GCCGCATAGTACTCCTTCACCGTACACGCACGCTTCGCGTAGCAGTGGACGTTTTTGATGCGGTTGAGCGCTTCTGCCACGTCATCCTGTGTCGAGAGCGGGTTGCAGCCGGTGATGTGTACCGTTGCACCGCCTGCTGCAAGGGCAGAGACAAGGTTTGCCGTCTTTGCCTCCACATGCAGCGCCATCCCAACCGTCATGCCGGCAAACGGTTTGTCCTTTGCAAACTGTTTCTTTATCGCGGCAAGCACCGGCATGTACTGCGCCGCCCATTCGATCTTCAGTGTTCCCGAATCCATAGAAGCACCACGCGGTAGAAAAGGCCCTGCGGCCCTGCCCTGAATTTACATACCATAACAATGAGCACCCGGCAGGACATAAAAACTCGCACGGCCGCAGAGAAAATTAGAAGCATCAGGTAGTCGCAGTCTTTTACCATGGTACTTACCAAGCGGATCATCCCGTGCCTTGACTTAAAAGACGGCAGGGTCGTCAAAGGGACGCACTTTGTGGAACTGCGTGACGCGGGCGACCCCGTCGATCTTGCCCAGCGGTACAACGAACAGGGTGCCGACGAGGTCGTCTTCCTCGATATCACCGCGTCCAAGGAGAAGCGCGGCATCATCATCGACCTGATCAAGCGTGCAGCTGACCAGCTCTTCCTGCCGCTCACGGTGGGCGGCGGCATCCGGACGCTTGCAGATATCCAGCAGATCCTCCGGGCCGGCGCTGACAAGGTCAGCATCAATACCAGTGCCGTCCATGACCCGTCGCTCATATCAAAAGCGGCACAGTCATTCGGGACCCAGTGCATCGTTGTCGCGATGGACGTGCGGCGGAACTTCACACCAGACCCCAACGGGACCCCGATCGTACTTCCCCATGGCGGGACCTGCTGGTACGAGATCGTCATCTATGGCGGGAGCAGGCCAACAGGGATCGATGCGATCCAGTGGGCAAAGGAGGCAGAGGTGCGGGGGGCAGGTGAGATCCTCCTCACGAGCATGGAGACGGACGGGACAAAAAAAGGGTTTGACATCCCGATCACCGCGGCAGTATCAGAGGCCGCGGGCATCCCGGTCATCGCGAGCGGGGGGGTGGGGACGCTTGACCATTTCTACGAGGGGTTTACCGCAGGAAAGGCAGACGCCTGCCTTGCGGCAAGCGTCTTCCACTATGGTGAATTCACCATCCGCGAGGTCAAGGAATACCTGAAGGAACGCAATATCCCGGTACGGCTGTAAGGTCAAGTTCGAACGCTGCGACGGGGTGCTCCAGCTCGAAAGCGTTCAGCACCGCAGGGTGGACCTCGCCAAACACCCCCACCGTCCTCCCGTTCACCCTGACATCTCCCCTCCTGCCCTTGATGAATGCCGGGTCTGCGGATTCGGCAACGGAATAGGCAAGGGACAGTTCGTGCGCGAGCGCGTCCATGCAGGCGTATGCTTCCGAGAAGTCCGCCGAGGCATGGCAGATTACCCCGGCAACCTTCTGGCTGGTCACAATCCCTTCCACGACATCCCCCGTGGCAAAAAGCTTCTGCGGCAGTTCACGGTGCCTGTTTGCCTGCAGCATCTCCATGAGGAGGGGGAGGATGTCGGTGCGCACGACCGTGTGTTCCTCGCTGATAGGGTGCATGATGCAGAGCGGGAGCGCTGACCGCGGGCGCTGCATCATATCGTAGAGCACGCGTTCATTGGTGAGGGTAAACGGCATCATCTCCAGAAAACCCAGCCCGGCAAGGATCGCCCGCACCGTTCCCCCGAGGACTCGTGCCGGGTGGGCGCTCCCGATGGTAAAGGTCTCCGAGATCCGTGCGGGGAACCTGTCGTACCCGTACGCGATCGCGACATCCTCAAAGATGTCCCAGTCATGCATGATATCGGCCCGGTAACACGGCACCTGCACACGGACGTAGCCTTTTTTGGCGGGTTGTGCAGAGAAGCGCATCTTTTCCAGCAGCTGCGCGATCTCCTTTGCCGAAAGCTCGATCCCCAGGAGGGCACAGCACTCGCGGATGCTGACCGTGCGCTCGGATGGTGCGAGGGACGGCACCTGCCTGCCGTTGATCTCCACGCTCCCAATGGTTGCGCCGCCCTCTGCCATCGCGGTGCAGATGATGTTGACCGCGGTCGTGACCGCCTTTGCATCAGTGCCCGTGGTGTCGAGCAGGATGTTTTCTGTCTTCTCGGTCACCCGCGTCAGCTCCCCGTTGATGATCGGGGGGAAGGAGAGCACGTTGTCATTGGCATCCACGATCAGCGGGAAGAGAGGGAAATTATTGACAATGCCGGCATAGTCCCTGCCCTTGGGATGGTGTGAGAGGATCTCGTCCATGGACATCTCGCGGTCAAAGTCAAGGGGCACGAACCTGCGGGTGCGGGGGGATGCGATGTACCGGAACGGCGGCGTTACCGCATCAAGGTCATGGATGCCGATGGCGACCTTGCTCCTCCCCCGCCCGACAGCCCAGTGGAGGGCTTCCTGCAGGCCCATGATCGAGACGATCGATTCCTCATCGAACGAGACCCCCCGGATCACCGCGGAGCCAAGGAACGGGCGGATATCTGACAGGCCCGGGTCAATAGAAAATGAGATCCCGGACGGTTTGACCGTATACGATGGCAGGCCTGTCTCAATGCCGAGAAAACCCCGCATTGCCCGGGCAACACCCTCGACCGAGAAGAGGTCGGGGCGGTTGGGGAAGAACTCCACGTCGGCATGGTCATCTTCGACCCGTTCCACTTCGGACCCGATCATGGGAAGGCGCTGCAGGATCGTCTCTTTGTCCGCCCCGGTCAGCCGTTCCAGGTACCGGTATGGGAGGCTGATGATCGCCATGTCAGACCTCACCTCCTGACTTCAGTTTCTCCGGCCGGTAGACCGGGCTCTCCCGGATCCAGCTGATGTCGCTCTTGTAGAGCAGCCGGAGGTCTTTTAACCCCAGCCTGAGCATCGCGACCCGGCTCACGCCAAGACCCCACGCGAGCACCGGGTACCGGATCCCGAACGGCGCGGTGACCTCCTGCCGGAAGATGCCGGCGCCGCCCATCTCCACCCAGCCCAGCCCGTCGACCCAGACCTCCGGCTCGACCGATGGTTCCGTGTACGGGAAGTACCCGGGCCGGAAGCGGACGCCCTCAAAGCCCATCCGCTGGTAGAACTCCTTTAAGAACCCCAGCAGGTGGGTGAACCCGACGCCCTTGTCCATGACAATCCCTTCGAGCTGCTCGAACTCCGGCGTGTGGGTCGGGTCGATCGCTTCCCTGCGGTACACCCGGTCGATGCAGAAGGCTTTCACCGGCGGTTCGGGGTGTGCGGCGAGGTGCTGGATAGAGAGGCTGGTCGTATGGGTGCGCAGCACGCACTGCTCCGCTTTCTCTTTCTTCCAGACACCCCCCCAGCCGGTCGATGTCGTCCCCCCGCCATTCTCGTGCATTGCCTTCACGCTCTCCCAGCAGCCGGGAAGTGCCATGCATTCTTTTAAGTAAAACGTGTCCTGCATCTCCCGGGCGGGATGGTCCTGCGGCTGGAAGAGTGCGTCGAAGTTCCAGAACGAGCTCTGGACAAGCCCGCCATGGATCTCGGTAAAGCCCATCTCGAGGAAGATCTGCCGCATCCCTTCGATGAGCCGCTGGTACGGGTGGCTCTTGCCGCAGTAGACGACTCTGGGGAGCTTGTCCACCCGGTATTTGCGCAGGTTTGCATCTCTCCATGCACCGGAGATGATCTGCTCGCGGGTCAGCGTCCCGATCTCTTCGCGCAGGTCGAGCCCCGCGCCCACCATCAAAGTACCTTCATCAGTGATGGAGAGGATGTTGCGGATGGTTTCGATTTCTTTAAGGAGACCGCGTTTCACCAGTTCCTGTGTCCCCGGTTCTCCCGGCTGCGGATTTTTAAGGGTGGCTTCATCTTCTGCGGTCGTCGCGCCCACATTTTTTGTGACGATACCTTTTGTTACCGTGATGAGTCCTTTTTTTCTGAGCTGCCCAAAGCCAATCTTGAACGCCGCAAGTTTTTGGAGATCAAAAAGAGTGGTATCGTTGCCAATCGCGTTCAGGACTTGTGTCTCGGGAAGCCCCTTTTCTAAATAATTTTTACCTTCGTCGGTGTATTCCAGTTTCTTGGTAACCTTCCTCAGGACATCCGCAAGACCCCGGTCCTTTCCAAGGAGCGCCCACTGCACTACGGCCTCGGGAGTTGCATCCAGCGTCTGCGCAAGATGCAAGGCATCCGCCTCCTTCTCTTTTGCGAGCGCAGCAAGCAGCCTCTTCTCATTCTGTGTCAGTTCCACGATCCTCACACCTCGATCTTTTCTGCGGCCGCATCCATCTTTTCTTTAAAATCTTTCAAGAACGCGACCACCCGCTCCGCCGTATCCCTCTTGCACTGCCCGCAGGTGATCTCACCGCCAACACATCTGCTGCGGATCCCTGCCAGTTCTGCGTCATCAGTCACCATGTGGAAGAGGTTTAACAGGTACAGCGAGCACTTGTCCGGCTCGCCCCCGAGACGCTTCTGCTCCTCAAGCGTCATCCTCCCGCCGGTGATCCCGCTCATCACCTTCTTTCTCATCGTCGCCTCGGGCTCGAAGAACGAGATCGTGCTCTCCGGGATGCTGCTCGACATCTTTCCCCCCGTAAGCCCCGGCATGAAGATATGGTAGGTTGATGACGGGGAGAAGAACCCAAAACCCCCGTGCGCGAGCTCGATAGTACGGACCTTCCGGCTGACATCAGCGCATGCCATGCCCCTGATGTCCACGTGGCCCTCGTATTTCTTCGAACCGGCAAAAGCTTTGTGCACGGCGTTCAGCGCTGCGTCGGGTGCGTTCTTTGACCGGACACTGACGTACCCGTCCCGCTCCTCGACCGTGAACATACGCATCTTGTGGGCGACCCCCCGGGTCAGCCGGATATGGGGGTCCTGGTCGATCCCCACGGGAACCAGCGTGGGCGCGGGTGCACGGTCGATCTGCGGGAAGAGGATATCGGCGACCTGCGTGATGACGCTCTCCGCATGGGCAAGGTCAGTCTCGGGTGAGAACCCGTAGATCGCGGTCAGTTCCGAGAAGTTCACCTTGGTCGCCGCCTCAAACGCAAGGTCTTTTAACCGCTCATTTCTGCTCTGGAAGTACGTCGTCCCCTCAAACCCCAGCGCGTACAGGCAGGAGAGGTACTCCTTCCCCAGCTCCCTGCACTTCTCCCACGGGGTCCCCCGGACCGCGTGCGCCTCCCTGTCGGCAATGGTGACGTACCCGTTGCCCCCCTGCTGCACGTGCCACACGACCTCCTTCATCACCATCAGGTGACCGAGGTGGGGGTGCCCGCTCGGCATAAAACCGGTCAGGATATGGAACGGGGTCTTGTCCCTGATAGCGGTTGCGATCTGCCGGTAGTCCCTATGCCCGACCACGATCCCCCGCCTCATGAAATACGGGATTTTTGGGAGGTCAGACAGTGCGGGGCCGATGGGTTCGATACCGAACTCTGAAAAGAGTTTTTCGACATCGATGGCCTGGTTGCTCGACCAGGGATTGATCTCGTCTGCCATGATGAGCGCTCACAGTTTGATTCTGGCGAATTCGACGTACTGAATGCCGGTTGTATATACACAGGCAAACAACATCTTCTTTTTGACAGAATGGGCAAGGCGCACAGAGCGCGAGATGGTGCTCATGGGCACGCCGGCACCCGTTTCCATTGCATGGACGAGCATCTCTGAATGCGCTTTCCCGCCCGAGTAGACGCGGAAATGGTGCCCGAACTTGTAACCCGTCTTCGGGATATACCCGCGATCCCTCAAATCGGCGTAGACCTTTGCCTTGTGCAAAAATTCGCTGTCGCTTTCCACTGCCCTGCTGAAGATCTCCTCCGCAGACACCTTTTTTTCATCGGCCGTTATTGAGAGCACGTCAATACCTGCAAGGTAGTAAGTCTCCAGCGGGGAGAAGAGCAGCCGCACCTCGTCAAACCGGCTGCCAAACCACGCCTGCTCGAACGGGGACCCGGCAGGGATTGTTGCCATCACGGATCTGCCCGCAAAAACCCCTCCCGTGGGCGGGAACTGTGACGCTGTCGGAATTTTTGGGAGCTTTTGTATCTTGATCTCATAATAAGTCAGCTCGTCCTCATCGTCGACAACGGCAAGCAGGTACTGTTTGCGCATATGGTGGGCGGTGGTCACTTCCTGGATGAGTTCGTCAAACCGGATCGGGTCCCGTTCCGAGAGCACACGGACAAGGTACACCGATTCTCCCGTGCCGGGCCTCTGCCCCCGTTTAAAGACCCGGAAGTCGTGGGGTCCGGTCTGCACGGCATAGCCGCGTTCGCGGATATCCCGGTACACAAGGAAACTGCGCACGACATCGGGCTGTTCTGCAAATACCGCGAGGAACCGGTCGAGATCAAAGCCCTTGATCTCGATCTTTCCCCGCTGCAGGAGGTAGATCGCCTCCTGCGGGGCGAGCCGCAGGCCTTCCCCTTCCCTGCGCCCGAACCCGCCCTGTTCGTAGAGCGCCTGCCCGTCCCGTCCGCAGCGCACGGACACCCCGTCAAATGCCGCTTTCACTGCTCAGGGTATTAGCACTGCCCGGTATAAAGAAAATAGGGAACGATCGGGACCCGTTCCTGTCATGTGTCGTGCCGATCATACCCGCCTGAATCGTGGATTATTGCTGTTCTTTTGCCACCTGGAACGTGCCCGGAGGAACGACGATCTCAAACCGTGCCCCCTTGCCGGGGAACCCCGTTTCCATGATGATCATCCCGGTGATCGCAAGGATCTCCCGGGCGAGGAACAGGCCAAGCCCGGTATGCTTGCCGAACCCCTGGTTGAAGATCATACTCTTGTCTTTTGCGGAGATCCCCACCCCGTCGTCCTCGATAACCCAGACAAGCTCCTCGCCCTGCTGGTGGTATGAGGTGCGGATGGTCGTGACATGTTCGCCATAGCGCAGCGCGTTTTCGGTGATGTTATAGATCACCCGTACCAGGAGAGGATCGGCATATATGCGGAGCCCGGCAAGCTCGGCTTTCACCTGCACGCTGCCCAGTTCCAGCTGGGAGACTGCCTTTTCAAACAGCCCTTCCATATCCTGCCACTCCGGGGCTTTTACACCGAGATCCTGGTAATCCCGGGTGAACTGGATCTGGTCCTGGATGATCTGGATGGTGTCGTCAATCTTTTTGATGAAATCTTCCAGCTTGTCGCGGTCGTGCACCATCTTGGCAAGCGCGAGGTAGCCCAGCACAATAGTCAGTTTATTGAGGATGTCGTGCCGGGTCACGCTGGACAGCAGGTTCAGTTTCTGGTTTGCCAGCATGAGCGCTTTTTGTGAGCGTTTGCGGTCGGTGATATCACGGATGAATGAACAGACATAGGTCGTCCCGTCATATTCGAAATAATTACTTGTCACTTCGACGGGGAATTCCTCCCTGTTCTTTTTTCTATAGGTTGTCTCAAACGCCAGGGAACCCGATGGTACCTTTGACGTGAGATAACCCTTCCAGAGCGCGAGGGATACGGATCGATCGATATCAAAAATGGTGATCCCGTTTATCTCCTGCCGGGTATATCCAAGCATTGCGCAGCACGCCATATTCGCATAGACAACCCTCCCTTCACCATCGAACCACAGGATCCCCTCGGCCGCACGCTCGACCGCAAACTGGGTGATCCGTGCACGGCTCTCGCTTTTGCGCAGGTCCTTTTCTGCCAGGCGCCGCCGTGACTTTTCGAGCACAATCACGATAAAGTCGGCGAGAGAGACGGCAAAGTCCTGCTCCTCCACGTCCCAGGAACGGGGAGGGCCCCGGTGCTCAAAGCAGAGAACCCCGACCACGTGCGGTCCCGAGCGGATCGGCACATCAAGCACCGAGGTGATACCCTGCGGGCTGAAATACCCTGCGGTGAATTCATTGGTGTTTTCATCGTTCCGGGCATCGGCAGCCATGATCGTGCGGTTCTCATGCAGGGCGGCAAAATACCGCGGGTAGTCAGCACCCTGCAGTGTCTGCCCTGATTCATGGGCATTCCTGCCGGGCATATACACGTCATTGCATACCAGTTCCCGGCCATCCGTGGAGAAGAACCAGATACTTGTCCGTTCGACGTCCAGGGTATTCCCGCCCGTTTCGGTGATCCGGTTCATCGCCTCCCGCAGGGTGGGAGGATCGGTGGTGGTCAGGTTGACCATCACCTTCTGGTACCTGAGCGCGCGCTCCGTCCTGCGCTTCAGTTCCTCCTCCACCTTTTTTTGCCCGGTGATATCGATTAACGATGCGATGCTCTGCTTTGTGCCCGGGATCATGTCGATCGTCACCAGCATCGTGTGGATTTGCCCGTTTTTTGTTTTGAGCCGGAACTCGTACTGCCGGAGGGCAGCTTCCCTCCGTTCCCTGCGGAGGCGGTGCTGGGCGAGCAGTCGTTCGAGGTCTTCCTGTACCACAAATTCGGTCCAGGACTTTTTGCTGTTGATATCTTCCTCTGTGTAGCCGGTGAGCCGCAAAAACTCGGAATTGGCGAAGCTGACAGTCGTGTCCTCCTCGATAATCATCATGGCGGTGCCGGTACTCTCGAACATGGTGCGGTACCGGCCCTCGCTCTCCAATAACGCATGCTCCGCACGGATACGTTCAGTGATATCGTACATCGTTATCTGGACACCGCAAAATTTCCCCTCCTCGATGATAGGGATGCCTTGCGCTTCAAACACTCCAACACTGCCGTTTTTTCGTTCGAGACCAAACGAGATCTTTTCCGTTGCGATCCCCTCGCGGTTCCTGGCCATGGAGAGTTTTATTTTTTCAATATCTTTTGGCAGAATTACACGTTCATCAAAGGGACGACCGATCACCTCTTCCCTCGTGTAGCCAAGAGCGGTCTCGACTGATGGCGAAATATAGGCCGGGATGAAGTGTTCATCGATGATGATGATCAGGTCAGAACTCCGCTCTGCAATCCCCCGGAAGCGCTGCTCGCTATCCAGCAATGCCTTTTCCGCCCTCCTACGCCGCACTGCCTGTTTTACCTTATGCTCCAGCTCAACGAACTGCGACTTCGGGTCACCCCCTTTCTGCAGGTAAAAGTCAGCACCGTTGTTGATCGCCTCGATGACCACCTCCTCCCTGCCTTTACCGGTAAAGAGGATGAACGGCAGGCCCGGGTTGCGGGATCTCACCTCCTTTAGGAGCGCGATCCCGTCCATCCCGGGCATCTGGTAATCGGAGACAACGGCATCGAACTTTTGTTTTGCCATCAGGTCAAGGGCTTGCGTGGCAGACGGAGTGACCTCGATTAAAAGTTCCCCGGACCGTTCGAGAAACAGTTTGAAGATATCAAGGAGCACCAGATCATCGTCAACATACAGGACCGATATCATGCAGGGCTCTCATCCGCCTTGGAACGTGTGTTCCTAAAATCCGTATCTGAATAATTATCGGATAAAGATGCGATAAACCTACGCTTTTTTCCAGCCGGAATCTGCAGAGGAAAGAGCTGGTTCATAGCATTCTTTTCACGACGCAGAGAACGGGAAGGGGTTTGGTTCATTGGCAGATCAGCCCGCACCGCGGGGAAATTTTGGAATACTATGTTGCGAGGATTCGGACTTTCCTGATGTTTCCCTCATCGTCCCTCCGAAAGTCCACCGGCGTTTCACAGATGAGCGGGAGGTCACGGAATACGGGATGGTGGAGGATGCGCAAAAACCCCTCCTCCCCGATGAACCCCATACCAATGTGCTCGTGCCGGTCGAGCCCGCTCCCCCGCTCCCCTTTTGAATCGTTCAGGTGGACACATTTTACCCGATCCACACCAATGGCATCGTTGAGCTGGTGCATGGTATCTTTTATGCCTTCTGCGGTGCGCAGCTCGTAGCCGGCAGCAAACGCGTGGCAGGTGTCAAAACAGATACCGATCCGTGACAGGTCTGAAAGCCCGTCGATGATCGAGCGGATATGCTCAAAGGTGCTGCCCACGCTGTTCTTCTCGCCGGCCGTGTTCTCTAAAAGCAGCACCACATCATTGTCGGATGCAGAGAGCGCGGTGTTGACGGCAGCGCAAACCCGTTTTCTTCCCATGGCAATCCCGTCGCCGAGGTGATGGCCGAGGTGGGTCACAAGGTAGGGGATCTGAAGCTGCCCGCAGCGCCCGAGTTCTGCGGTGAGCGCTGATACGGACTGTTTGTATATCTCCTCTTTCGGGGAGGCGAGGTTGGGCAGGTAGGGCATATGATCGACAGGGAGCAGGCCGGTCGCAGTAATCTTTGCTGCAAAACCCCCGGTGTCATTGGCGCTGAGCGGCCTGAATGCCCAGCCCCTCGGGTTGCGCGAGAACATCTGGAAGACATCGCATCCTTTCGCCTTCGCCCGGTCGGCCGCTGATTCGAGCGAACCTGCGATGGAGACATGAACACCGACCCTGACCATAGAGAGACCCCGCACCCGAAGACTGGTATCAGATGATCATACTCACTCAAAGGGTATTAGGTGATTGGGACCAGGCCGGATATCCAAAAAAAAACAGTGCCGGAAAGAACCACCGCATCGCGGATTCATGTACGGATGACTGATCAAACCCCGTCAGCAGGTCACATGAAGGACAGCGACATACTTCCCCTTCTCCTGCTCAATGAGCGGCAGGATCTCCGGCGTCGGCCTGACCACGGCGTGGTGGCTTTTGAGGATCTCCTCCGCAGCAGGTGTCAGGGGAAGATCTCCATACTGCCCGGTACCGATGAACACCCTGTCAGGCCGCTCATCCAAAAAAAAACCGATCTCGGCGTCTGAAAGGGGCGTATGCCCGTAGTGCCCCTTCTCTCCTTTTGAGAGCTTCTTCTTTCGTCTGGTGATGGAACCGTCCACGTGGATGATGATATCATGGTCATACCGCACACGCAGAACTTCAATCCACCCGAACCCGGTCTTCATGCAGTCCACTCACGCAATGATCGGAGTACCGGATGATGAATATTTCGCGGAGCAGTCAGGAACCCGAAGAAACCCTTATCACACCCTGCAGCGATGCAACCCTGAGGGGTCTTGTGCTCATCGGGATCATGTCCGACACCCACGATAACCTGCAACGGACAAAGGAGGCGGTCGCCCGTCTGAACAGGGAGAACGTGGGCCTTGTGCTCCACGCGGGAGATGTCATCTCTCCCTTTGTCATTGGCGTACTCAAAGACCTTCAGTCTGAGATGGTTGGCGTGTTCGGGAACAATGACGGTGACCGTGAACTGCTGTCAAAAAAATGCGCAGAGCACGGGCACCTGTCGTTTCGCGGCACGTTCACCCGGTTCTCCGCAGGGGACCTGTCTGTCGGCCTTATCCACGGGTCGGATCTCGAACTTTTAGATACACTGCTGACAAGCGGGCCATTTGATCTTCTGGTCTACGGCCATACCCACCAGGCCGGCATCAGCCGCCATGGAACGATGCTTGCCGTGAATCCCGGTGAGGTGTGCGGGTACCTTTCGGGCAAAAGCACCGTTGCCATCATGGATACGGAAAGCAGGCATGCCCGGATCATTCCGCTTCCCTGATTGCCGTATCCGCACCCTTTCCCTTCATGACCTCTCCTGTCACCAGGACCACAACGCCGGATTTTATCCTGCAGCCGGCACAACGTTCAGGCTTCCGCAGACGATGGTCACGTGGATCGCGGCACAAAAGAAAAAAACAGGAGGGGGATACAGGGCTACCTGCGCATGTGCCGGCAGAACAGCACGATACCTGCAAGCGCCCCGACCACCACGGCGGGCATCGCGGCACCCGACTTTGCGGATGTTGACTGCGCAGCCGCTGCGGGGATTGACGGCAGGGGAGTCAGCGCCTCGTCAGGGCGGGTGGTCGTTGCGGTGCGGATGTCGATCTGCCGGGCGCCGGCCGGCGGGACAACATGAATGACATAGACCGAGAATGCCTGCGGACCGGTCATCCCTCCCTTACCAGGGCAGTTCTGGGCGGCAGCCTGTCCCGACACGAACTGTACCATCACGGCAGACCCGTCATTTCGCCCGTTATAGGTGAACGAGTCGCCCTTCCCGAGTGTCTTTTCAAGAACAGTCTTACCCGAGCTCTTCCACGCAACCGTGGCCCCTGTGGCCGTGCAGACAGTTCCCGTGCATGCGGTGCAGTCAGGGATTGTCCCGGTCTCCACGGCATAACCACTGATGAGCGGGACGGGGATCGTCCGCGGGTCGCCAATAATATCGGTCACCAGCTCCTCGCTGGGACGGGACCCGGATAACCGGGCGAGCGTGACCCACGCTTCCCCGGCACCCCCCGCACTGGTCGCAACCACCACTTCATCACCTTTGAAGACCTGAAACGCGGCATCGTCCGGCACGGTGCCGGTCAGCACCATCCTGTCCATCGGACTCCACGTGCAGACCGGATCTTTTCCTGCAGGGAAATCACAGCCGTACTGTGCAGGGTTTTTTATCGTGAGCGTGTGCTTCGCCGGATATACCGTCGATACCTGGCCCTTTACCGTCACCTCAAGGATCACCGCGGAAACGGGCGCAATGAGCATGCACAGGGCGAGTGCTGCAACAAATGCCCCGCAGATCACCATTCGTCTCTCCATCGTATACCTCCGATACGGTGCACAGCCCCCGCCACCGGGGAAGTGCCGTCACCTGTGTCTTGAATAATGGTTATAATCATTTATACCCATCGCTGGCTGAAATGTCCTTTCACCCGACTCAACGGGTTTTTTGAAACCCAAAAAAAAAAGAGGGATGTTCACCTGCCGCTGGTGTCGCCCTGCCGCGGGATTGCCCGGCACCCGCGATACCCGTGGCATGAGTGCCCCGTAACCTGCCTGTCCCATGAAAAATATTTTCCGGCGCATGGGCGTGCCTGAATGCCCCTTCCGGACAGGCCGGATACAAGAGGGCGGGGCATTTTACGTGCGTTCCGTCCGATCTTCCATCTTTGAAATAAAAAGGATCAGGACCGGAATGAAAATGCCGATCGCCATGATCGCAAGGCCCTGCGGTTCATCGCCACCGGGCGGCATGAAGAACACATAGACGCCGTTGGCGATCACAAACAGGGCGATAAAAAAGGAAATAATCTTCAGCATTGCTTCCATTCGTGCACTCCTCGTATCAGGATGTACTCATGATTCAGGATGATAAGGGCTTTGCTTCTCTTACACAAATCCGCCACCTTCACGGTGATCTGCCCCGCAGGATTCCCCGTGGGCAGAAAGGACCATGAGAACCGCGAATACACAGATCACCACACCGGCCATGAAGGCAAAGGAGAACCCCGATACCAGCGCAGCAACCGGAATGTCTTTGATTGACGTGACCCCCCCGGAGGGGAGGTGCAGGGTGACGCCATACATAAATATCATCTCAAAAATAGCGACACCCATGACCGAACCCATGTTTCGGATCGTCATCATCATGGAGGAGACCGCACCGCTCTCATCACCTGTTGCCTCTCTCATGATCTGGACACTGCTGGACGGGATAAATCCCCCGACACCGAACCCCATCAGGATGAGCCCGAGCACGATAAAGGCATCACCACCGGCAGTACCAATCCGGGCAAACAGGAAAAATCCTGTCCCCAGCAGCAATGCGCAGATCAGGCAGGGGATCCGTGAACCGATACGGTCAGTCACTGCCCCCATCAGCGGCCCGGCAATAAAAATTGCCGCCGAGGGTATCGTAAGGACAAGACCGGTCATGCCGGTGGAAAGCCCCCTGACCATCTCGAAATAAAAGGGGAACAAAAAGAGGGCGCCGGAGAATACGAGCATGACGAACAGCGCACCGACATTCGGGCAGAGGAAGTCTTTGTTTTTGAACAGGCCGAGGTTGAACAGGCGGTAGGGTATTGTTCGCTCCCACCAGATAAAGGCACCAAAGCAGGCGGCCGCCACCCCCAAAAGACCAACCGTAACCGGTGAAGTCCACCCGATCACGTGCCCCTGGTTGAGCACATAGAGAAGGGAAAGGAGTACAAAAAAGATCAGGAATGCACCGAACGGGTCGAACCGGTTCTCCCGTGCTTCCGGCCTGGCACCCGGGATGGTGCGGAGCGCGATGAAAAATCCGATAATTCCCACCGGTACATTGATGAAAAAGACCCAGTGCCAGGAGAGATAGGTCGTGAGAAAACCGCCGATTGCCGGGCCGAGCGCGATGCCAAGCGATGCGAACATGGCGACAATCCCCAGTGCCTTGCCCCTTGATGACGGGGGGATGCTGACCATGACAATGGCCGAACAGAGTGCCGCGAGCATCGATGCCCCGATTCCCTGGAGTATGCGGGAACCGATTAGCATCCCGATACTGGAGGAAAAACCGCATAATAACGAGCCCGCAACGAATACGGCATAGCCGGCGGTAAAAACGAGCCGGTATCCCCTGATGTCGCCAAGCCTCCCGAATGCAGGAAGGAAACTGCACATCATGAGCAGGTATGCCATGATGACCCATGAGACAGTGGAGGTACTGACCGAGAAGGCATGGGATATCGTCGGCAGGCTGATGTTTACAATGGTCACGTCCAGCGAACTCATGAATACCGCGATGCCGACGGTGAGAAGGAGAAGGCGGTAGGGTTTCAGGTCGTTACGGGCTGTCATGTATGGTTCTACCGCAGAGGGTTTGGAGAGAGGAGTATTTGTGCGTTTTGAGATCCCGCGGGCGATCCGGACAGGGGCATTCTGTGGTGGCAGGCGGACGTGCCCATACCCGGCACAGTGTACGGCGCCGGTCCAATCTCACTGTTCCACCGCACCGGTCTAAAAAACCTGCACTGCGACCCGGTTGATCACGGGCATTCCACCGGCCGTGGCACTGCGTTGTACGGGGGAGGTCATCTGCCGGAGCAGATTCCCGGTCACATAGTGATGGATGGCAGGTGCCCTGCGGGGGGTGTCTGGGCATGAGAGGATTTCGGTATTTGATTCATCGCTCTGATGAATATTCATCGCTCTGATGAATCGTATCTATAGCAATAAATATTCAATTACATTACTAGAATGTGCTGAGAGGGGGAAGTGAATTGCATCTTCACCCGATCGATGAACTCACGCTGCCCGCAGTGCTCACGGCATGGGTTTGATACCTGCGATGCCTGTGCCGGAATCAACACCGGGAACCTGAATTTATGAGAATACCATGTCACCGCGTTCGCTCAATGGGACCATCACGTATCCCGGAACAATAACCATGCAAGACAGCCTTCTGTATTCGGATGCGCGGATTGCCGGGCACCAGAAGAATACCCCCCGCCAGAAAAAAAAGCTCTCTGTGCTCTATGTCGATGATGAGCCCGCATTTCTCGATCTCTGCAAGATCTATCTCGAACGTGAAGGTGAAATTTTCATGACAGGGGCATCGTCCGCGTATGAGGCTCTCGAGCTCATCGAGGCATCCGGTTTTGATGTGATTGTGTCGGATTACCAGATGCCGGACCTCGATGGCATCGGTTTTTTGAAACATCTCCAGACAATACAGTGCACCATCCCCTTCATTCTCTTCACGGGCAGGGGACGCGAGGAGGTGGTGATCCAGGCGATCAATAACGGGGCGACATTCTATCTCCAGAAAGGAGGGGATCCGAAGTCGCAGTTTGCAGAACTGACACATAAGATCAAAGAAGCGGCCCGCAGGCGGCAGGCAGAGAAGGCGTTAAAGGAGAGCGAGAGCCGTTACCGGACCGTTTTTGAAAATACCGGTACCGCAATCGTCATTATTAAAGAGGACGCGACCATCTGCCTCTCCAATGCAGAGTTTGCACGGCTGACAGGCTACGAGAAGGGAGAGATTGACGGCAGAAAACGCTGGACTGAATTTATAGCAGACGAGGATATCAGGCAGGTACTCGCCAACCCCCAGCTCCTCAGGGGGGACGGGGAAAGGGCGTTCAGCCGCCTTGAGTGCCGGCTCATCACAAAAAACAGGGAGGCCAGGGATATCCTGATCACGGTCGATATCATTCCCGACACACAGCAGAGTGTCGCGTCGTTCATCGATATCACGGAACGAAAGCAGGCCGAGGAGGAGCTGAAGAAAAAGAATGAGGAGATTGCTGCGGCATACGGGCGGCTCGCAGAGGCTGAAGGGATCCTGCGCCAAAAGGTCGTTGAAAAGCCTCCCACCTGCGGGCTCCCGCACAATACCCAGCCGGCCGCATCGGACCGTACATAAACCATCCGAACCATTGTTTGTCCTGTTAACCGCACCGGATCTGGACCATTGTATCACCCTTTCTTCATCAGGAGCCACTGCCCCCTGCCCGCCTGTCTAAACGGCACGAACACGTAGGTCCCGGAAAACCGCTGCCCGGACAGGACAACCTCGATCTTCTCTTTTGACCACACGACCTGCCGGTACGTGCCTGCATCAGCAATTTTCACCTCTCCGGCGCCATACTCACCTTCCGGAATCGTGCCCGCAAAACCGATGAATGAGCGCTGGTGATCTTCTGTCTCTATCGCCAGCCTCCGGTCCTCCGGTGACTCCGGCAACCCTTTGGGCACTGCCCAGCTCTTCAGCACATTCTCCTTTTCGAGCCGGAAGTCGAAGTGGTGGTGCTTTGCGAAATGTTCATGCAGCACGAAACGGAGAGAGGGGACATTCGGTCCTTTGGCAGCTGGTTCTTTGTTCATAGGCAGAGTTCCAAAGGATGACTTCAGGCTTTTGATCGCTGAAATGTCGTGATGAACTGCACCTGCCCGATCACATGCCCGCTCATCGCCCAGTCGATGCCGTCCCTGTCCGCAGTCGGCATCCCGATCTCATAATCGACAGCATACAGGGAAAAGACGTACCGGTGAGTTTCGCCAAGTGGGGGGCAGGGGGGGTAATAGCCCCGGCTGCCGGAGCTGGTGTCTCCCTGTTGTGCCCCGCTGGCGAGCACCTTTGCATGGGACTGGTCACGGTCAATCCGCCGGGTTGACGGGGGAATATTGTACAGGAGCCAGTGCGTAAAGGTGCCTTTCGGTGCATCCGGATCGTCCATGATCAGGACGAGGCTTTTTGTTCCTGACGGAATATTTTCCCAGGAGAGTTCCGGGGATTCCATCGCCCCTTTGCAGGTATATTCGTCAGGCAGGACGGAACCCGGAGCGAGCGCATCGACACGGAGCAAAAAAACGCCCGGCACGGCTGCAGGTGCCTGCGCAGGAGCGGCAGCCGTTGCTGCCATTGATGGCGCGCCGGTGGCTGGCGGGGATTGGGGTGCAAAGCAGCCACACAGCAGGATACCGGGAACGAAGCAGATCAGGAGAAATAAGGATACCCGTACCTTCATGATCGGCAATGGGGGCGTGCCGGAAGATAAGGGTGGCGGCAGCGGGTGCAGAATACCATAAAAAAAGTCAGGTTCTTATTTTTGCACAAGATTGATCTGGATACCACCAAACTTGTCGGCAAAGAAATTGTACAGGAGCGCCGTAATCGCCCCGCCGATAAATCCACAGATGACAAAGATAATCGGGAACATGACGATCGAAAGTAAGCCGAATGCTTCAACACCGGGCATGCCTCTTGAGAGACCGATTGCCGCACCCATAAGGGCAAACATGATTCCTTAGATCAAGCCAACGACAATTCCAAACAGGGCATGGATCTTTGCCCATGATATCATATCAACGCTTTTGATTTCCTGCATCTTCACACCTGTAGTTTCATTTCAGCAATAGAAATAAAAAGCCTTTCGAATTTGCTTATGCGGTTTAAAAAATGGAGAGACGGGAAAAAAGTTTCTAAACGGCCTTTGTTTCCACAACAACCTTCTCCCTGCCCATCGACAGGCCAAGGAAAATGCTGATAACCCCAAAGACCAGTGCGTAGATGCCAAGCACGATCACGAGCGCAAATGCGCCGAGAATGGGGGTGATGACGAGGATGACGGCAAACAGGAACCCGATGATCCCCGAGAGGGCAAGCAGTGCCCGGTGTGGCGCCGTTTTGTTGGAGAGGGCAAGCCCGAGATCCGAGATCCCGGTAACGAGAGCCCAGGCAGCGATAAAGATGGTCACCGTCATTGCAATGATCAGGGGGGTGAGGAGTGCAAGGATGCCTATAAGGATGCCCACCACGCCGGTCGCAACGAGCAGCCCCTTCGGGAGCTCGGTCTTCTCTGAAGAGATCCCCACACCGGCATTCAGGATGCCGGTGAGAATCGCAAAAAAGCCGAACACGTACACTAAAAAGTCGAGCGTAAACTGCGTTGCAGCGATTGCAAGAATGCCAAAAATGACGGCAACAAATCCCCTCAAAGCCAGTGATTTTCTGTCAAGGATACAGCACATGCATTCCATTCATATCACTAACAGAAAATTGGCACGGGGAATAATAGTCCTTTGGATAAGACCTGATAAAAAAAGATGGTGGGGCTACCTCTTCCTGCCGGGTGCAGCCGCATACCAGGCGATCACAATGCCCGCGGCAGCAACCACTGCCGGAAGCGGGGATTTTGTGGCAGCCGGGGCAGGAGTGGTCGTGGGCATGACAGAAGATCCTGCGGTGCAGGGCTCCTCCCATTCACGCAGGCACTTCTGCTTTGCCTCGCACCAAGCATATCCTGCGGATCCGATGCAGCCATGGCTGTCGCGGTCGGAACCGGGCATCACCGCTGATGAGGGCGGAGGCGGGGTTGTCTCTGAACCGGTAATGTCAAACTGCGTCTTGGTGTAGATATCATTGATGCCCACTTCATTGAGGGCATTTGTGAGGGCGATGACAGCAGCACGGTCATGGACGCTTCCCATCCCCGTGAAATTGAAGATGACCGCACCGGTGTCCATATTGGTCACCTGCCCGGAATACCCTTTTGTCATGAGCTCGAGATTGTTGTCAGCACCCGGGTGCTGGACAAAGACGTAGTACGTTGCTGCAGGAAGCCCTGTGGTGTTATAGGTCTTGAAAAACATGCCGTCCGGATTGACCGAAACTGTGCTCACATTGACATAGTTACCGGCAAAGACCCAGATCTGGACACCCGAAGTGACGGTACCTTTTGCAGTACCACTGACCGTGATTGGCTGACCGGCAGTGATGCTTGCGGCGGAGACCATTGCCGAGACATAGGGTTTTTCCTGCGTTTCTGAAGGTGCGGCCGTGGTTGCCGGATACCCCTCCCCGGATACCGGCAGCACGAGGAGCGCTGCAACTACAAGGGTTGCCACAAGGACATACCAGAACGTGATCTTTTTCATACTGATGGGGATGGTCGGGAGATATATTATGGTTAATGGTTTGTGTTTTGTGACCGCTGCCTGAACCGTGTGGTACGATCAATGCACCAATGCCTTTGCGGCACAAAGAGACAGCCAAGATGAGGATATCACCTTGTAAATGCAGACCGTGCCGCCTTGCAGTACAGAACACGCTTTTTTAATGCACGCGCTGCAGCGGTGATGTCCGGCTGCCCGACAACGGCAGAAATGACGGCAACACCATCGGCACCTGCATCGACCACATCACCGATATTGTGCATTCCGATTCCTCCGACGGCAATAAGCGGGACGCTCACCGCTGCCCTGATCCTGCGTATCCCTTCGAGCCCGCAGTGAATCACCGCCTCCGTCTTCTGCGCCGTCGGAAAGACCGGGCTGGCTGCCAGGTAATCCGCCCCATCCTTCACTGCCTGCACTGCTTCATCGGCGCAGCCTACCGAGGCGCCGATGATAAAACCACGCGGTGCGATGGCACGGGCAGTGGCGACCGGCAGGTCGTCCTGGCCGAGGTGAACCCCGTCGGCACCGCAGGCGATTGCAACGTCAAGCCGGTCGTTCACCATAAACAGGGCACCTGACCTGCAGGTGACCTCCCTGACCTTCTTTCCCGCCGTGAGGAGCGCGTGTGCGCTGCAGGCCTTGTCCCGGAGCTGGACCACATCAGCCCCACCGTCAACCGCGAGCCGGGCGATCTCCTCATGGGAACGCCCTCCCGACAGCGCGGTATCCGTGATCACGTACAGGTCACAGTTCATGGGTTCAGACCGATCGCACCCGTGCACCCTTCAACAGATCTTCAGGAAGGAGTGCCGCGAGCTCGTCAAATAACGCCGTCCTGAAAGAGTAAGGGCCGGCAGCCCGGACTGCTGCAATCTCCCCCGCAAGCCCAAAGGCGGCAAGCGCGGCGGCCGATGAGATAACATAATCGGAGGAGACTGCCGCAAACGCACCCGCAAGCGAAGCGGCCATGCAGCCGGTGCCCGAGAGCCTGCCCATCATCTCATGCCCGTTGTCCACGAGCATCACACGGGAACCGTCCGTCACGATGTCGGTTGCGCCACTGATGACGACAATCATACCCGCGTCTTTTGCATAGATGCGTGCGATGGTAAGCGCGTCCCCGCCGGCACCCTGCGAATCGACCCCGCGGACTTTCCCCCCCGCACCGGCAAGTGCGCCAATCTCGCCCGCATTTCCCTTCAGCACCGCGACCTCGAGCCGGTCAATCAGCATGAGGGCGGCATCTGTCCGCATACGCGTCGCACCTGCACCAACGGGGTCGATGATGACAGGCACATTGCACTCATTCGCCCTGCGCCCTGCTTCCAGCATTGATGCAACCTGGTGGTGCGAGAGTGTGCCGATGTTGAGCACAAGCGCATCTGCCATTGCCACCATCTCCCCGACCTCCTCTGGTGCCTCTGCCATCACCGGTGCGGCTCCAATACAGAGCGTCACGTTTGCACAATCGTTCACGGTCACGATATTGGTGATGTGGTGGACGAGCGGGCGTTCTGCCCGGACTCTGGAGAGCAGGTCCGCAAGGGGTTGAGGGTTCATCGGTTGGCCGTTCCTTTCTATGCTACAATATCCCCTCAGGGATACTCAAAGGTAACGGCAGCTGCCAAAAGACCGGGATGGCGCCGCGTCCGTGCTCATATGATGCCCAGTTTTGCCAAAAGAAGCCCCGCACCCGCATAGGCAAGCAAAAGAAGGATGACGGCACGGAGCGGCTGGACAACCGGGGTATAATTTCCTGTGGTTAACGCAGCGATTACCATAGAGAACCCGTACAGGACGCCCCCCGCGATGCCGATAATGATGATGAAGAACAGGGCAACGGCACAAATTCCCCAGGTGATCAGGTCATCCATCGCTCATGCACTCCCGCACCGCAGCACGTTACTGCCATCCATCACTGCGTGATGACCATCATTCGACATACCCGGCAAGCACCACCTCATACAGGCGACGGACATTCTCTGTGGTCGAAGGCATCGCCGGGAACCCGGAAAACGGCTGCGCGGCAGCAACACCACCGGCAAGATCGATGTGGTACTGGCTCTGGGAGAGGAACCAGCCATTCTTCCGGTAATATGCCGACAGGTATTCCTGCTCAGTCTGCCCGGGTGTCGGGACAAAGAGCCCGTGCCGTTTCTGCACTTCGGCAAGCTCCATCATGGTGGTATAACCGGACCGGCAGATAATGAACCGTGCCCGGTTAAGGAGAGTGATCTTCTCTTCGGTATCGACATAACTTTTAATGGTGGTGTGAGGGTCAGGGCATGCCACACTCCGGTGAGTGGGGCTCCCCAGCAGCACCACCTTGGTGCCCGGGATTTCAGGGAGCTGGGGGAGCAGGATCTGCTCAAAGACGGTCCGCTGGGGTTCCGGCCCCGAGATGATACAGAGATAATCGAGATCCTCTGATGCGTCCTGCTTCCTTGCGGTTGCGAGGATCCCGGCAAAATAGATGTGACGGTAGGTTGAGGGGAGGAGGGGCCGGGAGAGTTTTCCGGCAAGCGAGCACGGGCCCGGCGGGTTGTCAGGTACAATCACCCGGTCAAATTTGGTATGCAGCATACGGTTCAGAAGCAGGGCGAACAATTCGACAGGCCATATCAGAGCAGGGAAGTGGAAATGGATCTGGTGGGTGATAAACAGCGACGGGATCTGGTCGGAATAAACCCCAAGCCTGTTATCACTGATGATGAGATCGTAGTGGTCCTGTGCAAGGATGCGCTGCAGGGCCCTGCGTTCTGCGGCAAGTGCACGCACCAACAAGGGAAGATATGCACAGAACTTTGGCAGAAACAGGCTGCCGGAACTGTACGGTGCAGGATAATCAGGAAACTCGATGAACCGGCAGTCCGGAAACTCGCGCTTCAGGACTGACAACGCATTGCCGCAGGCGGCGATCGTGACGTCATGACCCCTTCGATTTAGTTCATGGATGACCGGTATGTCCCGCGTGGCATGCCCCAATCCCCAGTTCAGCGGTGATACCAGCACGCTCCCCATCCGGAATGCACAACTCCCGTACGTCAATGGTGGGGCCTTGCTGTCAATAAAGGCGCCGCCGGATTGCGCGGATTCTGGGGGCTGTGGTAACTTCCTGCCGCCATAAATTCAAGAGCTTTTACGCAGAAATACTGGGAAATGGATCATACCAGCACTTATCCGGAGGGGGGAGTTCATGCAATCATGAGGTTAATCCGGTTTTTTGCATACGGGCCGCTCTTTCTTCTGACCGGTATGTTCGGTGCCCTCCTGACCTTTGCACAGCCCGATCTGACACTTGTTGTGCTGGAACTCTTCATTGCCACATCCGCTGCTTTTGGTTTTATCATCAACGATATCTCCGACAGTACCCTCGATGCGAATGAGTCCTGCCCCCGGAACCCGCTCGCTGACGGCACATGCCCGCTTTCTGCGGCATACGCAATCAGCATCATGCTTCTTGTTGCCTCATTGATCTGCCTTGCCCTGCTCCCGCTTCCCCTCATCCTGCTCGGAGGGCTCGAACTGTTCATCTTTGCCACCTATTCGTTTGGTATCGAAGCAAAGAACACCGCGGGGCTTGACCTTGTCTATCACGGGCTGTTTCCCGCATTGTACGGTGCGATGGGGTACCTCCTTTACAGGTCCCCGGATCTCACCGGTATGGTCTTTTTTTTGCTCGTCGCCACCTTCGGGGCGGTTGCTGAGATCTTCAACGAGATCCGCGACCACGAAAAAGACCGGCTTATCCGGAAAAACTTCGTCATATTCGCAGGAAAGCGGCATGCCTTTGTTCTCACGCTGGTACTGATCACAGCGGCTCTGGCCAGCACGACAGTGGCTGCCCTCATAAGTCCGCGTTTGCGCTGGCTGCTGGTGTTCATCCCCTTCGGATTGCTGCTCATACACCCGGTCTGGCAGGCAATGCGGGATGCACGGTTCGAACCGTTGTTTGTGCATACGGTCAACACCCGTGCCATTGTGCTTGCCACTGGTATGATCGTTGTTTTCACCCTTGGACGGGTGTCCGGTATGTTCGTTGTGTAACGGGCAACGACTGCCCCGTGGTGATTTATGGTGCCTTTTTTCTGCGGCAGATTTCCCTTATGACCGTCTCGCCAAACTCCCGCGTCCCGGCAGTGCCGCCGAGATCAGCGGTCCTGGTTCCGGCAGCGAGGGTCTGCCGGATCGCCTGTTCAATACGGTGTGCGCCGTCAGCATCACCAAAATACTCCAGCATCATCGCGGCACTCCGGACCGCTGCAACCGGGTTTGCGATGTTCCTTCCGGCAATATCGGGAGCGCTCCCGTGCACCGGTTCGAAGAGGGCGAACCTGTCACCGATGTTAGCGCTCGGTATGAGACCAAGGCCACCAACCAGATAGGATGCAACATCCGAAAGAATATCGCCAAAGATGTTCGTCGTGACGACGACATCGTACGCCTGCGGGTGCTGGAGGAGGTCCAGCGCAAGGGCGTCGATAAATTTTTCATTGAACGGCACACCTGCTGCTTTTGCCTCGGCAAGACAGATGTTACGGAAAAAAACATCGGACTTGATGACGTTTGCCTTATGCCCCACGGTGAGGAGCCTCCGGGTCTTTGCAAGCCGGATCGCCGCCCTCGCTATCCGTTCCGTGCCTTTCCTTGTCACAACCCGCAGCGTTGTCGCACGATCGGTACCGGTCTCTTCAATCCCGGAATAGAGCCCCTCTGTGTTCTCACGCACGATCATGATATCAAAACCATCCCCTTTTACCGGGCGGAGGTTGGCGTACAGGTCAAGGGCTTTTCTGATCCTGAGCACCACACTCTGGTAATCCTTCATCGGGGGCGTTGTCACCGCCCCGAACAGGACTGCGTCAGCATCTTTGAGTGCGGCAATTTCGTGATCATTGCACGGGCAACCGGTCTTCTCCCACCTGCCGTATCCCAGCTCCACGTTGAAAAATTCATATTCGGGATGGAGCACTTCCAGCACCCGGCGCGCTACCGGGATCACCTCGTGCCCGATGCCGTCCCCTTCAGCGACTGCGATCTTTTTCATGCTCCCTCCACTCCTTCACCAGTCGTATGACAGAGTCCGCGATCTGGTCCGGGGATGCACCCCAGTGCACCACCGCTCCCCGCCTCCCGTTATATTCACCGACACCTTCCCGCTCCGAACGGCAGCAGCGGGCGATGAAGGGCTCCTCACCGGCCGCTGCAAGCGGGCAGATGTTCACCAGCTCAAAACCGGTGCCATAACACTCGTTCACGAGCTCGGAACCTGTCATGCATCCGGCAACCCGTTCCCCCCCATGCAATGGATCCGCGTCAAGGGTTCTTAAAAACCCGGCCGCCCGGCAGGGAAATACATCCGCCTTTATCTGCGACAGGTCAACGATGTGATAGCAGAAAAGGATGTCCAGGTACCCGAATAACCCACAGGCTTCGAGCTCGCGGATGCAGGCGGAGAGGGTGGGGCGGGGGGGGCTTGCGTCATATACATGCACCCTCAGCTGTCCCGACAGATCCGGGTCGAGCACGAACGTCATATGTTCATCAAGCCCAAAGAAGAGCGTGCAGCGGTATCCCGAATCGAGCGCGAGCTGGATAAGGCGCGCCCTGTCGTGAATCTGCACTTTATGAGGGTACCGGTATACCTCATCCGCAGATGCGATCACCCGTGAGGAGACAATGCGGCGCATCACCCCCGTTTCATCCGGGTCTGTGTTAACTTCGATAATTTCAAACCCGTCACCCGCGTGGTGGACAAGGTACCGGCTCAGGAAATACACTTTCTCCCCGCAGGGTTTCGTCGACGCAAAACCGATATACTTGCACCGTTGTGGAAATATCACCGCTTTACCCTCCAGTACGCCACAAGGCCGCCGGCACGCAGGACATCGAGCATATGCGGCGAGAGCGGGCGCAGGCGGCTGCGCTTCCCGCCCAGCTCGACCCAGCCGGACTCAAGGTCAAAGCGGACGGTTTCACCCTCCGGGCACCCAAGGTCAGCCTCGATCAGCGGGAGACCAATGTTGATCGCGTTCCTGAAAAAGATGCGGGCAAAACCGGGCGCCACAACTGCGATAACCCCTGCCTCTTTTAATGCAATCGCCGCCTGTTCCCGCGATGAGCCGCAGCCGAAGTTCTTTCCGGCAACGATGACCGCACCGGAAAGCCGGGGGGCAAGGTCCGGGTCGAGGTCTTCAAAGACGTGCTGTGCCCAGATGCTGCGATCCTTTGTCCGCAGGTACCTCCCTGCGATAATGACATCCGTATCGATGTCTGCCCCAAGGCAGACTGCACGCCCTTTGCCCCGCATCAGGGCACCTCCGGTTCGGTGATCTCGCCTTCCAGTGCCGTTGCCGCTGCAGTTGCGACGGACGCAAGGTAGACCTCGCCCCCAATCCCCATCCGGTTCCTGAAATTCCGGTTCGCGGTTGAGAGGCAGACCTCCCCCTCTCCAATAACCCCCATATGGGCGCCAAGGCAGGGGCCGCAGCCCGGTGTCCCGATGGAACAGCCTGCCTCCACGATGTCGGTGAGCACTCCGGTCCTGATCGCCTCCTTCATCACCTCTTGCGATGCAGGGACAACAATCGTCCGGACGGCGACTTTGTTTCCTCTCACCATGCGGGCGAAGCGGGCAAGATCGGAATACCTGCCGTTCGTGCAGGTCCCGACAAACACCTGGTCAACCGGGAGCCCCGCAAGGTCGCGGACCTGTCTGACGGTGTCCACCCGTGGCGGAACGGCGATAAGGGGCTCTACATCGGCCATGTTGATCTCCAGTTCCTGCACATAATCGCACGGCTCTTTTTCCTGCTCTCCTGCTGACTGGCCATACCGTGCGAGGTACTCCACCGTGATATCATCGGCATAGAACATCCCCGTCTTTGCCCCGGTCTCTGCCGCGAGGTTGCAGAGCAGGAGCCGTTCATCCATGCAGAGACTCCCCGTTCCGTCACCGATAAATTCCAGCGCTTTGTACGATCCACCGTCCATACCGAGCTGGCCGACATAGGCAAGTGCAACGTCCTTTGCCTCTGCCGCACCCGTGGTCGCTCCCTGAAGGCGGATGCCGATCGATTGCGGGACCTTAAACCAGGTTTCGCCGGTCAGCCAGATCGCCGCCATATCGGTCGCCCCGACGCCGGTCGAAAACGCTCCGAATGCCCCGAGCGTACAGCTGTGCGAGTCTGCGCCGGCAACCACCTCGCCGGGCAGTACGATGCCTTCACTCATGCACTGGTGGCAGATACCTCCCCCAATGTCGGAGAAGTGGAGGAAGGAACCCTTCGCAAACTCGCGCAGCTCGTGCTGGAGTGTTGCAGTAGTGCTATTGTTTGCCGGCACGATATGGTCAAAGATGACAGAGATGCGTGAAGGATCAAAGAGCCCCCGTGAGCCCATGCCTTTCCATGCTTCAAGGGTCAGGACACCGGTGCCGTCATGGACATAGGCACGGTCTACCTTCCGGTCAATGTATTCTCCTGCCCGGGCACCAAGGATCCGCTCTGACAACGAACTCATTTCGGTTTTTCCTCTTTTGCTTTTTTAATCAGCTTTCTCAGGACAACCGGGGTGATGTTGCACTTATGCTCCGAATGCTCTTTGACAAGGTCGAGAACCCGGCAGATCTGCTTGTCCGAAAGCTCGCAGCCAAGAGATGAGACCACGTGCTCGAGCGCCTTCTTTCCGGTGTGCTTGCCAAGAATAAAGTGCCGTTCACCGCCCACAAGCTCCGGGGGAAAACATTCATAGGTCGAGGGATCGTCAAGGATCGCCGCTATGTGGATGCCGCTCTCATGAGAGAATGCAAGCTCCCCCACGACAGGCTTGTTGCGCGGGAGGGAGATGCCGCTGTACCTCTCGACCAGACGTGAGAGTGGTGTGAGGCAGGAGAGATCATACCGTTCAACACCCCCCTTCAGGCGAAGTGCGACAAGCACTTCATCCAGGGACGCGTTGCCAGCCCGCTCGCCAATGCCGTTCACCGTTGTATGGAGCTGGAATGCACCCGCCTCTGCAGCGGTAATCGTATTGGCCACTGCACAGCCCATATCGTTATGGCAGTGGGCGCAGAGGGGGCGGCCTGCCGATGCGACAAGGTCGGCCATGATCCGGTGCATCTCGGTCGGGATAAGGTATCCCACGGTATCGGCAAAACTGAGTAAAGCGGCACCATGGTCAACCGCACGCCGGTACACTTCCTTGAGGAATACAGGGTCAGTGCGGGAGGCATCTTCCGCTGCGAACCTGACCGGTACCCCATGATCGTTGACATAATCGATGATCAGGAGCGCTTCTTCGAGCACCTGCTCACGGGGCTTTTTGAACTTGAGACGGATATGGAGATCACTTGTGGGGATAAAGATGCTGACCATGTCGACATCGCAGTCAATGGCGGCATCCACATCGGGTTTTCTTGCACGGGCGAACCCGCAGATGCGGGCAGACAACCCGAGCTTCGTGATCGCGGCCACGCACTGCTTTTCGTTGGGGGATACTGCCGGGAATCCTGCTTCGATTACCTCGACACCCACCCCATCCAGCATCCGGGCGATTTCCGTCTTTTCAACACAGGAGAACGCAACACCGGGCGTCTGCTCGCCGTCCCGCAATGTCACATCACAGATTTCAACATTCCACGGTTTCATGGGTGCATCCCTCGGGGCATGTACCTTCGATAATGAGCGTTACCGGACGGGTCGGGAGCACGATTCGCTCCCGCAGCCGGCTGGTTTCATCCGCACGGCAGACAACCGGGTCTGCCCATGCAAGGTAGCGGTTCAGGTCATAGACGGGCTGCCCGCCGGTCATGCCCATCCGGTCATTCTTCATTACGATACAGAGAAGCGGGAGCCGTTTCTCATACACATCGATGAGTGCATTGATGCCGGAGTGCAAAAGTGCAAAGTCACCGGTAAGCGCCACTTTTGTGCTTCTGGCTGCAACAGCGACTGAAGAGCCGAGCGCATAACAGGCCCTGCCAATGCGGTACGGGGGGTTGCCGGCGAGCACTGCACACCCCATGTCGCATATGACATGGATTTCCTTCTCTTTCAGAAGTCCCATCACGGTTTTGAACGGGCAGCCTTTGCAAAAAGTACGGCAGAACCCGCGGGTGGAAAATGTCTCTGGCGGCCCCAAGACCTCAGGCGGCTGTAACCAGCGGTGATCATGTACGAATGGTCTCCCGAGCTCTTTCGTCTGTTCAAGGGTGCCCGCATCGTGGGGAGGGGGATAGACCGTCACTGCGTGCGAGTCCCCCTTTGCCGCCCCGACACCCACAATACCGCCTTTCCAGAGGTTCAGGGGGGAGGTTTTTGACCATGAGAACAGTTCACCTGCGGCAACGTCTGCTGCCTGCGCCCTGCCCCGCATGGTCAGATCCGGAGATGCAAGATGCCCTTTTTGGTTTCGTCTCACCAACGTCTCCGCATTCACATCCCCTTCAAGCAGCGGGGGCGTGACGCGTACAATTGCGATCCGTGAGAAACGCTCCGATGCTTCGAAAGCAGCGGCGACGGCAGCAGAACATGTCCTGTCATCCGGCTCGATCACCGGGACCTGTGCCAGTTCGCCAAAGTAGCGCGAGTCCTCGGTATTCTGGGACCCGCGGGCGAGCACGTCATCCCCGGCAACGATGATGACCCCTGCACGCAGCCCCTGTGTGGTCGCATTGACAAGCGGGTCTGCACAGACATTCAGCCCCACGTTCTTGATAATGACGGCTGCCCGCCGCCCGTCAAGGGAATCCCCGAGCGCGTACTCGAGCGCCACCTTTTCGTTGATAACGATCTCGGCATTGACGGCAGCGGCAATGTCGGTCACAGGGTAGCCCGGTACTGTGTAAAACCGGTCAGCACTGGACCGCAGTGATCCGGCGATCGCATCGGTGCCTTTCATGCATCCTTCCCCGGGACGAGATCGCAGCCCGTGCAGTTCGTGCACATGGTCAAAGCCTGCCGGGTATCAAGTCCTTCCTTTGCGAGAGCACGTTCATGCATGGCAAAAATCCTCAAAAGCCGGTCTGCAGACGGGCGGGGCAGGTGGGAAGCGCCGGCAACAGGGTTGAGCGGGCGCAGTACGGGTATTATGCCACGGGCAGTGAGCCGCTGGATGCACCGCTCCATCTCCGCATCGGTCTCCCCAAGACCTATAATCACATTGGAAAAGACCCTGCCCCTGCCTAAGACCCGTACAGAACGTTCCAGCACACCCCAGATAAAGTCATAATCAAGATCCGGGCACATTTCACCAAAGATCTTCGGCGTCGCCGCTTCGATGTTGAACTTGACCTCAACGACTCCGAGCGCATAAAGCCGGTCCGGAGTCAGTTCGATCGGATAAATTGAGACCCCGATCGGCAGGCCAAACGGCACAAGCCGTTTCACCACCTCCAGCACATATGCTTCTTCTTCCTCAACAGCGGACTGGACACCGCTCGTCAGGCAGATGGCGCTGATCCGCGGGAGTACTGATTTCACCATGCCGGTGATCTCCTCAATGCTCTTGCGCGATCCTTTGAGGGATGGTACAGGGCAATAGGAACACCTGAAAATGCACGAACCTGTGATGGTGATGAACGCCTGGTTGGGGCAATGATACCCGGGCTCCTCCAGCCTGCCGCTTACCTGTGCCGCGCCAATGAAGAGGTCTGCAATCCCCCCGCCACGGTGCACCACCTCGGTCCCGCTCATCGGATCAAGAGCGAGGCGGACACGGTGGCTTCCCATCGAAAAGAAGACAGATCCTTCACCTCCGGCTCCCGGTCCTGCAGTCGATGTTGCAATGTACCGGTCAGCCGGCTCACCGGAGAGCCGGGTCGTACCTGTCGCAAGCACCTGCGCTTTTATCTCCTTCCATCGCATAGTTCGAGCGCCTCCTCATACCTGGTGAAAAATGGCAGGGCAGCAACCGCACCGATGATGCCCCGCCCATTCATGATCATGTCCAGATTTTCAACCTTCAGTGAATCAAGCAGCCCGGGTCCAATCTCCCCCGTTTTCACCTTCCAGCCGAAATCAATCAACTCTTTTGGAGGGCTAAAACCCTGAAACACCGCCATCCCGGTCTTTTCCGAAAGCGTATAGCGTTCCAGAAGGTGGTGGAACCGGCTGATGAGCCGGTCAGTGTCAGTTGATGCAAATTCAGCAACAATGCTCACGCAGTTTTTCGTGCGATAGGGCACCGGGTAAAGCTGAACAATGGTATGGGAGAGGTAGACAGAGAGGTCATCCTCAACTGCCTGTGCAATGTTGTGGACAAGCGTCCATGTTGCACCTTTTTCCGGAGTATCCGTATCATCCACCCCGATCAGGACACGTGAGCGGCGGGGCAGCCAGATGGTCGAACCGGCAACTCTGCCGCCTCCCGATTCATCACACCTCGAGCGGAGTACCCCCTTTGCAGTCTCGCGACAGGCGGTCACCCCCACCCCGCCACCACCCATCCCGACATAGGATATGGAGATCTCATTCTCATCCAGTGCAACTCCGGAGATACCAGCGGGGAACCGCGATCCTTCAAGGCGGAGATCGACCTGACCGGGCCGCGTCATGTACCTCATCGTGTCGCCGACAATCCTTGAATACTCCACAATCGGACTCCGGGTATAGTGGCGCTTTGACCACATCGCCCCACCAACGCAATCGAAGAATTCCACCAGCTCCACATGGCCGCCGCTCTCTTCTGCCACTGCCACAATCCTTGGGTAATGGATAACGTACGGCTCAGTAAGGTAATCCATCACGTCCATCCGCCCCAGTGCAAGGGAAACACCACTGCCCGATGGTTTCAACTCTTCCTGCATATTCATCGATCATGACGGTAAATTTTTCAGATTTTAACGGCGGAACCTGGTACCTTTCATCATAAGGGAAAATGGGGATCATGTTGCCGCCGATTTTTTCGTTAACAAGATAATCGGCAATAAAAGTATATAAAAAAAGCGATTGGTGAAAAAATCAGAGCACCTTGTGGAGCTCGATTTTATATGGTCCCAGAGTACCGCCAAAGTTTCCGGCAGAGATAAACTTTACTCCAGGAACAACCACTGCAGCCTTGATCCCTGCAGCCATTGCCGCTGCAACACTTTTCTCATCAAGCCCGTCGATGACAATCTCATAGACTGCCTTGATACCAGCGGGAATCTTGCTGTCAGGAACCTTTTCACGCAGGGTCGGGCAGTATTTTTCATTGGTCGACGCCGGCATGAACTTGTACTTCAGGCTGCCAACCTTGGAGCCGCTCGCCACGATGCCTCCGGGAAAGCTTGTGATGGTGCCCGGAACCTTCTCGATCGCATCCGCTGCTGCCTGTGCACCGATGAGTGCTGCCATCTGGTTCTCCCCCATCACGAAGAAGTTCCCGCCGGCAACCCCTTTCACGATGCCGAATTCTTCTTCTCCGATATATTCGCCATTCATGATCGGGATCACCCAGCATTTCCTGCCCCCGACTTCCTTCTGGTACTCATACCCATCACCGAAGAAGTGAAGCTTGACCGGGATTTTTTCCTCCGCATTGGTGATGCCGTTGAATACCGCGGTCGTCGGTGCAGTCAGAACACATTCAGCAAGCCGTTCGACGACCTGTTCTTTCAACTTCTTCTTGCTGGCACAGATCAGGATCGCCACACCGGGTCTCCCGTCAGGTGTTTCAGAACCAGAAACCTCGCTTTCGATACCGGCTTCACAGGGACAGCCAATGGCTGAAGTGGCAAACCCTGTCGCTTCCGTTGCTGCTTTCTTGGCCCATTCCTTCGTGACCGCCGTTATAATAATCCTGCAGATCCAGGTCGGGAATGCTTCTGCATACGTGTTATCAATCGTTACACCGTTGAGTTCCATACATAACCTCCGGTACTACAACACTTGAATGATTGCCATTGAATAAATTTTCTAAATTAATCCGATGATCAAAGCGCATACAAAATGGGGAAATTAGTATAAATAAAACAATTTACTTACACAAAAAATCAAGAAAATAGAATTAAAAATCCTCTTAAAAAATCCCAATTTGTGCGCGTAATTTCAGAACATTTATCTACAATTCTTTACTACTCTTTGGATAGTCGATTTTTAGAATCGATCATATGCTGGTGCGTGAAAGTATGGCATTTGCAGTGCACATAAACATGGAAAACTGTACTGGCTGTAACAATTGTGTTGTTGCGTGCCCCGTGGGCGCATTGGAGCTTTTTACCGTGGATTCTGCCCAAAAGGACAAGATCTACAAGGTCAAGGACGGGAAATCGGTGGTCCTGGACTTCAAGGGTGAGCTCTGTGCCGGTTGTGGCGTCTGTGTCGAGGCATGCCCGCATGATGTTATCAGGCTGACAGGACCCTGGGAATCCAGGGTACAGGCAAAGGTACAATAAAGGAATATCGTGAGGGTTAATTCATGAACAACTTGTTTCCCAAGTTTTCAAAAAAGCGAGACGGTGTCAACGTTGTGATGGAGCAGCGCCTCCTCCAGAGCGTTAACAACCTGATTCTGAATTCAGAAACTTGCACGGGATGTGGTATCTGTGTCGATGCATGCCCCGAAGAGGCGATTGTGCTCGGTCTCGTTGGAGCCGCCAAGCGTGGCGCCATCGATTACGCTGCACCAGTCGACGTCGACGAGGTCAAATGCTCGTATTGCGGCGTCTGCGTCGTCATGTGCCCGTTCAATGCATTGGCTCTGAAGGTTGACGGACAGGAGAAACTCCCCATCATCGAGAAGGAGGGGTTCCCCCAGTACGACATGAAAGCAGAGATTGACCAGGAGAAGTGCGTCAAGTGCACGATCTGTGAAGAGGTCTGCCCGCGTGATGCGATCAACCGGGACGTCCCTGCGTACGAAGGGACCTATAAGGAACCGGTTGCAGATGCAAAGGAGCGTCAGACCGCCATCAAAACCAAGACGACATTTAAGGTCGATATGGAGAAATGTTCGCTCTGCGGTCTGTGCGGTGCACTCTGCCCGGCAATCACGGTCAAACACAAGGAGTTTACCGCTGAAACCGGAAAGGTCGAGGCAGTCGCTGAACCGAACACCGGGCTCCCGTGGGACGAGACCAAATGTGATGCATGCAAGGTCTGCGTCGAAGTCTGCCCTGAGGAATGCATCACGGTCGAGCGTGAGGTCATTTCCGATAAAGTGGACGGCAAAGTCGAGATCATCCAGGACAACTGCTGCACCTGCCAGTGGTGCTCGCGGAACTGTCCGCCCGAGGCGATCACGGTCGAGAAGATCTTCGAGGGCGATATCGAGTTCCACGCGGAGAAATGCCCCGGCGGGTGCTCGACGTGCGCAGAGATCTGCCCGGCAAATGCGATCTACCTCCCGTCAGTAGTCCCCGCAGCAGAGATGAAGGGTAAAGTCGAGCCCACGATTGCGGTCAACAAGGACTTCTGCATCTACTGCGGCGCATGCGTCAATGCCTGCCCCGGTGAGGATATCATCATCATGCAGAGGACCGGCATCCGCATCAAGGGCACAGAGACCGACCTGTTCAAGAAGATCAAGGAGAAGCTCTTCACCAGGAGAACCTCGAAGGTGAAAGAGGATATAACCGGACAGGTCTCGATCAAAGTGATGGAGAAGGCGTGAGGAATATGGCAAGAACAAAAGGATATCCGGAAGCACTGGATAAGAAGCTCCGTGACCAGCGATACTATCGTGAAGATTCGAATCCTGAATTTTTACCCAAAGTGAAAGCAATCTCACGCACCATTGCACACATGTGCTTTCAGTGCGGGACCTGCACCGGGTCATGCCCGTCCGCTCCCAGAAGCACCTACCGCATCCGCCAGTTTATGAGGCGGGCTGTGCTCGGGCTCGAGAACGAGGCACTGACCGATCCAGATCTCTGGTTATGTACTACCTGTTACAGCTGTACAGACAGATGCCCGCGGGACATCGCACCCACAGATGTAATTATGGCAATGAGGAACCTCGCATTTAAGAGGGATATTATACCGGTGAACTTCCTCAAGACCGTTCAGGCGATCTACTCCTCGGGACACGGTGTACCCAACAACGATGTCAACCGTGCAGCCCGAGAGAAACTCGGAATGAGCCGGGATCCAGCAACGACCCACTCGTTCCCTGAGTATGTCAAAGGCATCCAGAAGATTCTTGACTATTACAAGCTCAAGGCGAATTCCGACCGGATCGTCAAGGAGAGGGAGGGCTGAAAACCATGGAAGCTACGCATAAATACGCATTTTTCCTCGGCTGTATCGCCCCGAACCGGTATCCCGGTATCGAATCTTCGGCAATCAAGACAAGCAGGAAACTTGGCATTGAACTTGTTGACCTCAAAGGTGCCAGCTGCTGCCCGGCTCCCGGTGCATTCGGTTCGATTGACCTGAATGTCTGGTATGCAATGGCGGCACGCAACGTTGTCCTTGCCGAGCAGATGAAAACAGACATTGCCCTCATCTGTAACGGGTGCTACAAGTCCATCTGGGAAGTGAACCATAAGCTCAAGAAAAACAAGGACCTCCGCGATGCTGTCAATGAGGTCTTGAAAGAGATCGACATGGAATTCAAAGGCACTGTCAATGTCTATCACCTTGCCGAGCTCCTCTTTGATCCCAAGATCTGCGGTGTCGAAAAGATCCGTGCCAGCGTCACCAACCCGTTGAAGGGCACACGCATCGCTGTTCACTACGGTTGCCATCTCTTAAAACCGAGGAAAGAACGTACATGGGTTGCTCCGGGCATCGGTGAGACAGAAAACCCGATGTGGATGGAAGAGATGGTCGCTGCCCTTGGGGCAGAACCCGTCCAGTACCGCAACAAGATGCAGTGCTGCGGTGCCGGCGGCGGTGTCCGCGGGTACGATATCGTGCACTCGCTGGACATCACCAACGAGAAGATGATTAACCTGATGGAGGTAAAGGCTGATGCACTCACCGAAGTCTGCCCGTTCTGCCAGCTGCAGTTCGACCGCGGCCAGATCGAGATCCAGGAGAAGTTCGGTGTCACATACGGCCTGCCGGTGCTCCACTACAACGAACTGCTCGGACTGGCACAGGGAATGAGTCCGCAGGAGCTCGGGCTGGATCTCCACGGGATCAGCTGCGAGCCATTCCTGCAGAAGGTGCTGTGAGGTGGGAACAATGGCAGAAAAGAAAAAAGCAGGATCCAAGAAAATGGAAGCAAAGAAGGAAGCCCCCGTAAAACAGGAAGTAAAAAAGCAGGCAGCACCCGCACCCAAGCAGGCTCCCGCCGCAGCCACAGTGGGAGGTAAGAAAGAACAGCCGCGGATCGGTGTGTTCATCTGCCACTGCGGTACCAACATTGCGGGTTCAATTGACATCAAGGAAGTTGAAGCCTACGCAAAGACTATCCCGAATGTGGCCCACGCGGACAATTACCAGTATATCTGTTCCACACCGGGTCAGAAGAAAATCACTGACGCCATCAAAGAGCACAAGCTCACCGGCACCGTCGTGGCTGCATGTTCCCCGCGCCTCCATGAACCGACGTTCAGGACTGCGACCAAGGAAGGTGGCTTAAACCAGTTCCGGTTCGAGATGGCAAACATCCGCGAGCAGAATTCGTGGGTGCACATGCATGACCCCGAGGGTGCAACCGCGAAGGCAAAGGATGCCATACGAATCGCGGTCGCAAAGGCATCGCTCCTGCAGGACCTCACCCCCAAGACAGTACCCGTTGAGAGAGCGGCACTGGTTGTCGGTGCCGGCGTCGCAGGCATGCAGGCAGCACTCGATCTTGCGGCGGCAGGGATCAAAACATACCTTGTCGAAAAGAGCCCGTCCATTGGCGGACGCATGTCCCAGCTGGACAAGACGTTCCCGACACTCGACTGTTCCCAGTGCATCCTGACACCCAAGATGGTGGATGTCGGCAGAAGCCCCAATATCGAACTCATGACGTACAGTGATGTCGAGGCGGTCGAAGGATACATCGGCAACTTCGATGTGACCATCCGCAAGAAAGCGCATGGTGTGCTCACCATGCCGGAGGCGGAAGCAAAGGGAATCTCCGGCGGCGGCTGTAACGGCTGCGGTGACTGTGAACCGGTCTGCCCGGTCATCAAGCCCAACGAGTTCGAGATGGGCATGAAACCCAGAAAGGCGATCTACATCTACCACCCGCAGGTGGTGCCGCTTCTCTACACCATTGACTGGGATTCCTGTATCAAATGCGGCCTGTGTGTAACGGCATGCGGTGACAAAAAGGCAATCGACCTCGAACAAAAGGATGAATTCGTCAAGATTAAGGTGGGAACGGCAATTCTTGCGATCGGCTTCGATCTCTTCCCGGTTGAAAACAAGAAGGAATGGGGTTACAAGAGGTTCGAGAATGTTATCACGAGCCTTGAGTTCGAGCGGCTGATCTGTGCGTCCGGTCCGACCAGCGGTCACCTTATCCGCCCGAGCGATGGCGAAACACCAAAACGGGTGGCATTTGTCCTCTGCGCCGGCTCACGTGACAATACCGGCATCGGCAAACCCTACTGTTCACGGTTCTGCTGCATGTATTCCTTAAAGCATGCCCACCAGATCTATGAGAAGATACCCGGTGTACAATCGTATCTCTTCTACATGGATATCCGTTCATTCGGAAAGATGTATGAGGAGTTCTACTACCGCATCCAGGACGAGGGCGCGAAGTTCATCCGCGGGCGCGTGGCAAATATTCTCGAAGATCCAGCGACAAAGAACCTCCATGTATACACCGATGATACGCTGCTCAACCGCCCGGTCGATATGGAAGTCGACCTTGTCGTGCTCGCGTCGGCAGTGGAGCCTTCATGGGACACCACCAGGACACGCAAGCTCTTCGGTGTCTCATGTTCGATGGACGGCTGGCTCTTAGAAGCCCACCCGAAACTCAACCCGTGCGGAACGACCACTGCAGGGGTCTTCCTTGCCGGTGTCTGCCAGGGACCAAAGGATATTCCTGACGCGGTGGCTTCTGCGGAAGGCGCTGCATCCGCTGCAAGCATCCCGATCCACAAGGGAGAAGTCGAGCTTGAACCGTACTTCGCCCAGTGCATCGAGGAAAAATGCGCCGGGTGCGGTATGTGTGTGAACCTCTGTCCATTCACCGCACTTGCTCTTGTTGAGAAGGATGGGCGGCAGGTCATGGAGGTCACCGAGGCGAAGTGTAAGGGTTGCGGAACCTGTGGGGGCTTCTGTCCCGGTGGTGCCATATGGATGAACCACTTTGCCACTCCCCAGATCGTGGCCCAGATCGATGCGTTCCTCCTTGGAGGTGAGCAGTAATGGCAGAGAAAGAGTGGAAACCTAAAATCATCGGCCTTCTCTGCAACTGGTGCTCCTATGCCGGTGCGGACCTTGCCGGCGGTGGCCGTATCCAGTATCCGCCGGATGTCAGGGTCGTCCGGGTCATGTGTACCGGGCGTCTCGATGCACTGTTCGTGCTCAAGGCATTTGCTGATGGCGCCGATGGCGTTCTCGTCTCCGGTTGCCACTTCGGTGACTGCCATTACCTTGAAGGGAACTTGAAGGCAGCAAAGCGGATGTTCATGGTCAAGCGCCTGATGAAGAGTATCGGGCTTGACGACCGGCGTTTCCGGATGACATTTGTCTCAGCATCCGAAGGCGCGAAATGGGCGACCGTCATTACCGATGTGGTCAAGACAGTGAAAGATCTCGGCCCCAGTCCCCTCAAAGAGTTCAGCAAATAACGGAGGAGGGTTACAGTGGCAGCAATAAATCTGAACCTGATCTCGGGCCGCAGCATCCAGCAGGGTGTCGCGATAGAAGGCGGGAAGGAGAAACCCGCCTATCGCACTGCCGCCGGGATTATCGAACTCGACCCGTCGGACCTTAAGAGACTGGGGGCATGGAGGAATACCAACGTGAAGGTGACCAGCGATTACGGCAGCGTTGTGGTCAAGGCAATCGAAACAACGCAGGGACCCCACCCGGGCCTAGGGTTCATTCCCATGGGACCGTGGGCAAATTCCATCGTCAATCCAAATACCTATTCAACAGGAATGCCGACGTTCAAAGGCGTTCCAGTCAAGGTGGAAGTTGCCATCAATGAGCCGATACTTCTCGGTATTGAACTCGTCCAGAAACAATGCGGGGTGAAAGTAGGATGACAAAGACCGTTACTGACGTCGTGTGCCCGTTCTGCGGGACGCTGTGCGATGACCTTGAAGTGGTTGTTTCTGATGACGGAAAACAGCTTACAGAGGTCTACAATGCCTGCGTGATTGGAACCGAGAAGTTCCTGCACTCGCAGGCAAAGGACCGCGTCACCCGTCCCCGGCTCCGGCAGGAAGACGGCAGCTGGAAAGAGATCACCTACGATGAAGCCGCCGAATACACCGCACAGATGCTGGCCAATGCAAAAAAGCCCCTGATGTACGGCTGGAGTTCAACGAACTGCGAAGCACAGAGCATGGGTCACGAGATCGCCGAAATGGTTGGTGCCTGCGTTGACAACACAGCAGCAGTCTGCCATGGCACAACCCTCATTGCCGTGCAGGATATCGGTATCCCGAGCTGTACCCTTGGCGAGATCAAGAACCGGGCGGACCGTATCCTGTTCTGGGGCTGCAACCCGGCACACGCCCACCCCCGCCACATGTCCCGCTACTCGATCTACCCCCGCGGGTTCTTCACGGGCAAGGGACAGAAGAGCCGCAAGATGATCGTCGTCGATCCCCGTGTCACCGACACGGCTAAACTCGCCGATGTCCACCTACAGGTTGAGCAGGGGCGTGACTACGAACTGCTGAATGCGTTCCGTGTTGCGCTGAACAATGAATGGCTCCCTGAGGTTGTCGCGGGCATCCCTGCAGAGAAGATCCGGGAAGCCGCCGACCTCTGCAAGAGCGGTCGCTTTGGGATCATCTTTTTCGGCATGGGTGTGACCCAGACACTCTCGAAAAACCACAACATCGACGAGGCAATCGCTCTCACCAAACACCTCAACGAATTCACGAAATTCTCGATCATGCCGATGCGGGGGCACTATAATGTGACAGGATCCGGTGAAGTGCTGGCCTGGCAGTTCGGGTTCCCGTACTCCGTAGACCTCACCCGTGGATTCGCACGGTATAATCCAGGTGATACCAGTACGATCGATTTACTCGCACGGGGCGAAGCGGATGCTTTCTTTACCATAGCAAGTGACCCGGGTGCCCACTTCCCGATCAGCTGCGTGAAACAGATCGCTAAACTTCCTTCGGTTTGTATTGATCCGCACCAGACCCCGACAAGCGGTATCAGCAAACTGCATGTGCCGGTTGCCTTTGCCGGGGTTGAGGTTGGCGGGAATGCCTATCGCATGGATAATGTCCCGATTGATATGCGCAAGGTCGTCGATCCGCCGGCGGGCATGCTGACTGACGAGGAGTTCCTGACCAAAGTCCGCGACCGTGTGAAACAGCTCAAGAGGGCGGGATAACCATGGCAGAATACATTATAAAAAACGGACATGTCTTTGACCCCCTCCAGGGCATCAAGGGCGACAAGGCAGATGTAGCCATCAAGGACGGGAAGATCGTGAAAGACAACGAGGTCTCGTCCAAGGCAAAGACCATCGATGCAAAGGGTAAGACAGTCATGGCCGGGGCCGTTGAGATCCACGCCCACATCGCAGGTCCAAAAGTGAACGTGGGCAGGATCTACCGCCCTGAGGACAAGCTCTTCACCTACACGCCCAAGAAAGGGAACATCCGGATGGCCGGAGGATTTTCGATCCCCACCACCTTCAAGACCGGCTACGAATATGCAAAGATGGGATACACCACCGCGATGGAAGCGGCAATGCCGCCACTCTTCTCGCGCCATGTGCACGAGGAGATCCGCGACACCCCCATCATCGACGAGGGCGCATTTCCGGTGTTTGGGAACAACTGGTTTGTGATGGAGTATCTCAAGAACAACGAGATCGAGAACACCGCGGCATATTGTGCCTGGCTGCTCAGAGCGACCAAGGGTTACGCGATCAAACTCGTCAACCCCGGCGGGACCGAGGCATGGGCATGGGGCCTGAACTGTCTCTCCGTCAATGACCCGGTTCCCTACTTCGACATCACGCCGGCAGAGATTATCAAGGGGCTTATCGAAGCAAACGAGTATCTAGGGCTGCCGCACTCGATCCATATCCACCCGAACAACCTTGGGAACCCGGGCAACTTCACGACAACGCTTGATACCCTCAAGCTTGCCGAAGGGTACAAGACGAAGAACAAGTTCGGGCGCGATCAGGTGATGCACCTCACCCACACGCAGTTCCATTCCTACGGCGGTGAAAACTGGGGGAATTTCGAGTCCAAGTCAAAGGAGATCATGGACTACGTGAACAAGAGCAAGAACATCACGATCGACACGGGCAACGTCACGCTGGACGAGACCACGACCATGACCGCCGACGGTCCGTTCGAGCACCACCTGACAGAACTGAACCACCTGAAGTGGGCAAATGTCGATGTGGAGCTCGAGACGGCGGCAGGTGTCGTGCCCTATATCTACAGCCCGGACATCAAAGTCTGTGCCATCCAGTGGGCAATCGGCCTTGAACTCGCACTTATGGCAAAAGATGCTTCGCGCTGCTTCATCACCACCGACCACCCGAACGCCGGCCCGTTCACCCGGTACCCGCGGGTCATCAAGTGGCTGATGTCTGCAAAAGCACGGGAAGCCCAGATCAAGGCATTCAAGAACAGCGACAAAGTCATTGCTGCAACACACATTGCCGGCATGGACCGCGAGATCTCGCTCTACGAACTTGCCCAGATGACCCGTGCAGGCCCGGCAAAGTCACTTGGGTTATCCGGCATGTGCGGCGGCTTAAAACCCGGCATGGATGCCGATGTCGTGGTATATGACTTCAGCCCGGACAAACCGGTCGCCAACCCCGACCAGATTGAGGCGGCGTTCTCGAGGGCTGCACATGTCTTCAAGAGCGGTGTAGAGGTCGTGACAAACGGAGAAGTCGTGAACAACGGCAACAAGCGCACCATCTGGGTCAACGCCAAAGTGAAAGAGAACCCGCAGGTCATGCGGGACATCCAGGAAAAATTCCTGAAGTACTACAGTGTCTCCCAAGCGAACTACGAATCACTCGGGCACCACATTATCCCGAACCCGTATGCCATCGAGGTCGATGCAATGCAGTGAGGTGAAGAGATGGAAACCGTTACCATTACCATGAAAAACCCGCCTGCACTCTATCTCGAAGCAGACAACGTCACGCCCGATAAATTTGCAGGAAAGACCGGATCGCAGATCGCCGACCTCCATGTCTATGAAGGAAACACGACGTCCACACTGGGCAAGTATTTCGAGGTGAGTGGCAATGCAGGTGCAACCGCTGCCGACACCATGATTGTTGTCAGGGGCGATTTGAAGAAGGTCAAGTACCTTGGCATGAAGATGAGTGCCGGTGAACTGGTTATCGAGGGAAGCACCGACCAATACACCGGTGCCTGGATGACAGGAGGAAAAATTACCGTAAAGGGCAACATTGAAGCGTTTGCCGCAACCGGTATGAAGGGGGGTGAGCTCACCATCGAAGGCAATGCCGGCAATTATCTCGGCGCTGCATACCGCGGCGACTGGCGCGGGATGTCCGGCGGCAGGATCCTTGTAAAGGGAAATGCGGGAAGTGATGTGGGCATGTACATGCTCGGTGGTGAGATTGTCATCAACGGGAATGTGGATGTTCACGTCATGACCCATGCTGAAGGTGGCAAGGTCACAATCAAGGGCAATGCCAAGAGCAAACTGGGCGGACAGCTGGTTGATGGTACCATCATTGTCTTTGGCACCATTGACGTGATGATGCCCGGCTTCAAGCCTGTCGGCACCGTGGAACTTGAGGTAGACGGCGCAAAGGCAAAGTTTGCGCACTATATCGGTGACACCGGCGAACGCAAAAAGAAGAGGAAAGGGCAGATCATCTACGGGAATCTGTACAAGAAGATCTGATGTAAAAAAAAATTTGTCCCACCACCACTACACAATCGGAACAACAATACCCATGACAAAAAGGGGCCCTCACAAGGCCGGCGGCGGAAACCCGCCGGCACACTCACTGCCCCAAACACCAACTAGTTATCAGGAAGCGCACCGGAAATTCGAAAAAGTTATGAACCAATATATCATCAAGTAACACTTTTTTTTAAATTATTCACACCGAGTAAAAAAAAGAAATAGGTTTTATATGCTATATTTGAACATTCCGCCTTTTTTTGTTATTATTTTTTATGTTATATAAAATAAAAATTCCAATAAAGATAGCAATGCTTATATGGCGAGGTTGGGTATTATTCAATGTCCCATCTTAGGGGACGTGCAATAGCGACTTTCATTTACTACCAATACACCCGTTAGCAACGACTATCGTTCAATGACTGTATCGTATCGAAGTAAAACTGAAATTGGAGGAATAATTATGAAATACAAGGAAACAATTGACCTCTATGACGATGAGGGCAAGCTCTTAAAGAGCAATGTCGCTCTCGAAAAGATCAGCCCCTGTGTAAACAAGGGCGTACAGAGGATCATCGACCTGACCAAGAGGACGGTCGCCATCAACTTTGGCGGCATCGATGATGCATTAAAGACCGGAAAGGTCGGCGGCAAGGGCAACCAGATTCTGGGACGGACCCTCAAGGTGGACTGTGTGAAGGACTGCGATACCCTTACAAAAGCGATCAAGGACATGGTCTCGGTCACCGATGGCGATGACACGAAGATCACCAAGATCGGTGGCGGCAAGATGATCCTTGTCGAGTGCCCATCTTCCCGTCTTGCAGCAGCAGCAACCTATGATGTTTCGTCAACGGTAGCCGCAGCGGCAGCGACCCAGGCGATTATCGACCAGTACAAGATCGGCATGTTCGACGCTCCCATGGTCAAGGCAGCCATCTGGGGTAGCTACCCGCAGACGATGGGCATGGACGGCGGCAATGTCATCTCAGTTCTTGCCATCCCGCAGAACAGCGAAGGTCTGGGCTACGCACTGCGCAACATCGCAGCGAACCACGTTGCCATGATGACCCACCGCAACGCCATCCAGGCATCCGCACTCTCATCCACCTTTGAACAGGCAGGAGAGTTCGAGATGGGCATGGCAGTCGGTCCGTTCGAGCGTGCACAGCTCCTGCTCTATGCATACCAGGGCCTGAACGCCAACAACCTCTTATATAGCCTTGTCAAGGAGAACGGCAAGACCGGTACCATCGGTACTGTCGTGCAGAGCCTTGTCGAAAAGGCAATTGAGGACAAGGTCATCAAGCCCGGCAAGAAGGGCAAGAGCGGCTTTATCTTCTACGATACCAAGGACCCGATGCTCTGGAGCGCCTATGCCGCAGCAGGCACGCTTGCCGCGACGATGGTGAACTGTGGTGCACTCCGTGGTGCACAGGCAGTCTCCTCGACGCTGCTGTACTTCAACGACCTGCTCGAGCACGAAACCGGCCTCCCAGGCTGCGACTTCGGTCGTGTCATGGGTGTAGCGGTTGGTTTCTCGTTCTTCAGCCACTCGATCTATGGTGGCGGAGGGCCAGGGGGCTTCAGCGGCAACCACGTCGTAACAAGGCACGCAGCCGGTGTCGGTATCCCGTGCGTCGTTGCAGCCTGTGCACTTGACGCAGGAACCCAGATGTTCGGTCCCGAGCAGACCTCGAAGGCCTACCAGGACTCGTTCGGCCAGCTTGAAGAGTTCAAGAAGCCGATGCAGGCAATTGCAAAGGGCGTATAAACCCCCAACGGATTCAAATGACAGATACCACGTTCCCTCAGGTCAGGATTGCACCAGAGCGGTTGCTGAACCCCGATACCGTAGAACGAATACTGAATAAAATTTTCTGTATCAAAGGGGTCAGGCGGATGCTCCTCAACGGACACCGCCTCCCTGCAATCGTTCCCTACGGTCCCGCAAAGGGTCAGCCGAACCCTCACGAGATGCGGAGGGTCATTAAAGTCGGGGATCAGGAGATCCAGCTCGAGATCCATGTTGGAACCATCATTCTTGAACTGGAAAACCGCGATCCCATTCCTGAACTGAAAGCCGCGTGCGATGAGGTATTCACCCAGTTTTCCTACCGGCTCCAAGAAGGCAGGTTCATGAAAACTGAAGCAAGTCTTGTCGACTATGCAAAATACGGTCCTGATGCAGACAAAAACCTGCTGGGTCTTTCCGACCCGAAAAGCAGGTCAGGCCCGGTAATCCTCCAAGGTACCAGATAGAGATGCCAATCGGACGCGTAACCCAGGTTGTCGACTGCCGTGAGGCGATGGGCATGGGGAAAGGAGGCGGTCTTGCCCAGCGGGGCACCATCTCCGAATGCCGGTATCCCGATGTCATTGTCGTCGGGATGTCCCCCGGTCGCCGCCACGTGACAAAACCGGTGTGTGATATCACCTCCGGGCTCCGGCAACAGGGTGTCGAGTACAGTATCAGCACGCTCGTGCTGAACGCGGGAAGCGGTGTCCCGCCGGATGCAACGGGTATCAGCGGTGCTCTCGGTGCCTCTTTTGGGCTTACCAGCAAAGAGATTGCGCAGATCGAGCGGCACAAGGTCGCCATCCTCCACCACGGGAATGTCCGTTCCCACGTGGTGCACAAGGTGAGGTTCATCCTGACCTACTGTGATGTGAAGGCGGTCGTTGTTTCGCAGGCGCCGGTGGACTTTGAGGATTTTGCAAAGGTGGGAGTTAAGACATCCATGGTCATGCCGCCCGCCGACCGTATCAAAACCAAAGGTACGGTCATGGCAATCGTGAGCGGCGTGACACGGGGGCAGACGCCCACACGCGAAAAAATGGTTGACGTCATTTCGGCCGTCATGAAATTGATGAAAAAGCAAGAAAAATTGGAGTGATAAAACAATGGCATATAAACCACAGTATTTTCCGGGCTCCACCCATATCGCCGACAACAGGCGCAAGGTGCTGGACCCCAACCACAAGCTGGAGAAGATCCGGGACATCAGTGACAAGGACATTGTCCTGCTGATGGGGCACCGTGCACCGGGTGCAGCATACCCGACTTCACACCCGCCGCTCTCCGAGCAGCAGGAGCCAGCCTGCCCAATCAGGAAGCTTGTAACACCAACAGATGGTGCAAAGGCCGGAGACCGCATCCGGTACATCCAGTTCACCGACTCGATGTACAACGCGCCCTGCCACCCCTATATCAGGAGCTATCTCGAGTCCTACCGGTTCCGCGGGATGGACCCGGGCACCCTGTCCGGGCGTCAGATCATCGAGTGCCGCGAGCGGGACCTCGAGAAATACGCCAAGGAACTCGTATCAACCGAGATCTTTGACGCAGCCCGCACCGGCATCCGTGGCTCCACCGTGCACGGACACTCACTCCGTCTTGGAGAAGACGGCATGATGTTCGACATGATGCAGCGCTTTGTCCTCGACAAGAAATCTGGCATCGTGAAGTACGTCAAGAACCAGATCAGCGAACCCCTTGACACAGAAGTCAAGGTCGGCAAGCCGATGGACGACAAGTGGCTCAAGGCGCACTCAACGATCTACCACTCACTCGTTGGCGTAGGTACCCGCGACGACCCGGAGTTAATTGAATACATCCAGCGCATCCACTCGCTCAGAGTGAAATATGGCTATTTGCCAAAGGAGTGAAGAAACATGGCAGCAAAAGCAAAAATCGAAAGGACCCAGAAACTGTTCCTCAAGGCAATGAGGGAGAAGTTCCAGGAGGACCCCGAGTCCCAGAGGACAACGTACCTCCGTGAGGGGCTCAAACAGTCCGCCCGCAAGATGGAATTTGTCAAAGAGGGACAGAAGGTTGCCATGGAACGCGGCATCTCGGCATACGACCCCATCCGCTGCCACATCGGCGGTATCCCGCTCGGGCAGCGCAAGCTGACACCCTACGAGGTCAGCACGACCGGTGTCTTTGTCGAGGGTGACGACCTGCACTTTGTCAACAATGCTGCAATGCAGCAGATGTGGGACGATATCCGCAGGACCATCATTGTCGGACTTGACCTCGCCCACCAGACCCTGCAGAAGCGCCTGGGCAAGGAGGTCACCCCGGAGACCATCAACGAGTACCTCCACGTGCTGAACCACGCGATGCCCGGTGCGGCAGTCGTGCAGGAGCACATGGTCGAAACCCACCCGGCGCTCTGTGACGACTGTTATGTCAAGGTCTTCACCGGCGACGACGAGATGGCAGACGACATCGAGCCCCAGTTCCTGATCCCCCTCGACAAGCTCTTCACGGCAAAGAGCGCGGCAGCGCTCAAGGCAGCGGTCGGCAAGTCGATGTACCAGGCAATCCACATCCCGACGATCGTCAGCCGCACGTGCGATGGCGGTACCACCTCACGCTGGTCTGCGATGCAGATCGGTATGTCGTTCATCGGTGCCTACCACATGTGCGCCGGTGAGGCGGCAGTCGCCGACCTCGCGTTCACCGCAAAGCACGCCGGCATGGTCGAGATGGCAACCATCCTGCCCGCCCGCCGTGCCCGCGGACCCAACGAACCCGGTGGCATCAAGTTCGGACACTTCGCCGACATGGTCCAGTCAGACCGCAAGTACCCGAACGACCCAATAAGGTCATCCCTTGAGATCGTCGCAGCGGGAACTATGCTGTTCGACCAGATCTGGCTCGGTTCCTACATGTCCGGCGGTGTCGGGTTTACCCAGTACGCAACCGCGGCATACACCGACAACATCCTTGACGACTTCACCTCCTACGGTGTGGACTACGCCAAGAAACAGTACAAGGGAATCGGACAGGCAAAAGCAACCCAGGACGTCTGCAACGACCTGGCAACCGAGACCACGCTCTACGGTATGGAGCAGTACGAGCAGTTCCCGACCACGCTCGAGGACCACTTCGGAGGCTCCCAGCGTGCATCCGTCCTTGCAGCCGCATCCGGTATCACCTGTGCACTCGCAACCGCCAACTCCAATGCCGGCCTGAACGGCTGGTACATGTCCATGCTCCTGCACAAGGAAGGCTGGAGCCGGCTTGGCTTCTACGGCTACGACCTGCAGGACCAGTGCGGTTCCGCAAACACGCTCTCCTACCGTTCCGACGAAGGACTTATCGGAGAACTCCGCGGACCGAACTTCCCGAACTACGCGATGAACGTCGGTCACCAGGGAGAGTACGCCGCAATCGCCGGCGCCGCCCACATCGCACGCATGGACGCGTGGACGCTGTCCCCGCTCATCAAGATCACGTTCGCCGACCCCTCGCTCGTGTTCGACTTCTCCGAAATCCGCCGCGAGTTCGCAAAGGGTGCTATCCGCGAGTTCATGCCCGCTGGAGAGCGCTCTCTGGTTATCCCGGCAAAGTAAGATCAACAAAAACTTTTTTTTTTCCTGCAGTTCCTGCATTTTGTGAATTTGCTTATTCCCAACAGGTGCGGGATCACGTAATTCTTTCATCATCGTTTAAGAGCGAATTAAAAATATTTGAAAAAAATTGCATGTCCTGTCCTTTAATTTTTTATTTTTTTTTAACATGCCAGCCCGAACAGAGACGATATTTTATGATTACCGGGTTATACCGGAGAAAAGGACATGAAAGGGGGGTACCCCCACCCTTGCACCCTGAGGGGTAGCTACCCCTCCATGTCTCCAAAAAATTTTGTAGGGGGGGAGGGGGGTCATCAACTTTTGTGACAGGGAGGTACCCCCCTTTTGCACAGGAAACGGAGGCTATGAACGTAGAGCCCTCCGTCGCAAAGCACAAAACAGAGAGGGGGGTAGGAGGGGGGTATGCCCCAAGCCCTGAACATGGGGGGTAGGGGGTGACCTGATCAACGCGAGTGGGGGATATCCCCCCTGTCTGACACTGGCCGGAAATTGCGGCGCTCCGTCGTGAGTTCCACACGAAGGTGAGGAAAGACAGGTGCAAAACGGGAGGGCATAGGGTTACTCCCCCCACCTTCGTACATGAGTGGGGGGAGTGGGTCTGAGTGACCCCGACCCCTGCCGCGATCGCAGAAGGGGTCTCGATCTGATCGACAGGGGGGGCACCTCATGGCATGTGAGGGAGGGGAGTACCCCAGTTTGCACAGGAAACGGAGGCTGTGGAACGGGGAGTCTCCGTCGGAGCACGAAAAACAAAACAGGGTGGGGGTACCCCCTCATGTGCCCTCAGGGGGGGTGTGGGTGCGAGTACTCACGACCCCTCACGCGATCGCGGATGGGGTCTCGATCTGAGGGGGTGGGGGGTGCCACCCTTGTCCGCGAGTGGGGGGTGTGGGTCTGTCTTCGTCGTGAGGTTTCTGGAAACCGGATGCAGACTGGGTGAACATGAGGGGGTAAACGCGTACCGAGGGTGGGGGCCACCTTAAGGCAAGAGGTGGGGGTCCCCCCCCCCGCCCGGTAGCCGGAGGGGGGTGGGGGTATCCCTCCTGTCTGACACTGGTCGGAAATTGCGGTGCTCCGTCGTGAGTTCCACACGAAGAGGAGGGGATGGACGTGTAAATGCTGCTGCATTCCGGGAATACCATGCTGCCATTGACATTAGTATAGTAAACCTTATTTTTCCTCATACCTATCACTCTTCGATTATCTATGGAACAAAAGGAACTCGGTGAATTTATTAAAAATATTGACACGAAAGTGCTCAAGGACGCGGTAAAGAAACTCGGACTGAAGATGGGTCGCTGCCCGACAAAGATGAGCATTGCAAAGATGCTTCCTGAAGAGACCTTGAAAAAACTTGCAAAAAAGTGAATGGATAAACCCCATTTTGAACGGTGCACTTTCCCGCACTCGTGACCGGTGTGATCGGAACCTGTGCGCTCTATTCCGTTTTCGGAATGAACACGCTGGGAAAGAAAGCATAAGACCGCTGATATCAAGGTGTATTTCCCTAAAGAACCCCGTCCTAGACAGGAGGCTCAATTTTTTTTGGTCGTTGGATCGATCATTTAGCAGGAACAGCTGGTATATTGCCATCATCCCATCCAATGAATCATGAGGACTGTTCATGAAACGCATCACCATCAACGCTCTGGTCGATATCGGCTGCCTGATCACGTTCATTCCGTCCCTCATCTCCGGGCTTGTCTCCGGTATCTCGTTCTCCCGGAAGGCAGAGGGCGGGGCAGCGGGTGGGCGACGTACCTTGGCATCCCCCGCACCCAGTGGATTGCCATGCACAATTACACGAGCCTGTTGTTCGCCGCCCTGCTCATCCTCCACCTGCTCCTGCACTTGAAATTTTTCCGGAATATCAGGAAAAGCTTCGGCGCTGAGGAAAAGGAGCCCTGATGGGTAACGGAATGCCTGGAATAACATCGTTACAGGGAATTTTCAGGAGTCGTTTCTCTAAAAACCCAGGAACTTATCAGTCCCACAGCGGCCATACAATGAAAAGACCGTAAAAAAGGTGCACCCGCCCACACGACAGCAGATACCGGATCAGCACATTTATCTTTTTTTGCGCATATGAGTAATAATTAATACTCCCCGTGGTTACCCGGTTACAGGAATTCCCCCGATTTTGGGCGTGTGGCGGATATACGGAGAAAAATCAGGAGCTAACTGAACAGCTATGACACAACCAGCCATTCCAGGTAAAAATATGAAAAGCGATCACCCGCATGGACCGGCACCCCTGCCTCCCAAGGCATCAATCGATGTCCGGCACGTCATCCTCGTGCTGAGCGGCAAGGGAGGCGTCGGCAAATCCACGGTCTCCGTCAATCTCGCATATGCCCTTGCCAATAAAGGAAATAATGTCGGGCTCCTTGACCTTGACTTTCACGGCCCGAACATCCCAAAGATGCTGGGCATTGAGGACCAGAGACCTGCAGTTCTGAAAAAGACCATCGAACCGGTCCATGTGACCGGTAACCTTGCCGTCATGTCAATGGCATTCCTGCTGCCGGATACCAGCACGCCAGTCATCTGGCGGGGTCCGATGAAGATGGGGGCGATCCAGCAGTTCCTTGCGGAAGTGAACTGGGGTTCGCTGGACTATCTCGTTGTTGACCTTCCGCCCGGAACCGGTGACGAGGCGCTTACCATCGCCCAGCTTGCCCCCAATGTCCGGGGTGCAGTTATTGTGACCACCCCGCAGGACGTAGCCGTCCTCGATGCCATCAAGGCAGCAAAGTTCATTGAGAAACTGGATCTGCCAGTGCTGGGTGTCATCGAGAACATGAGCGGGATGGTCTGCCCCCACTGCGGCGGAGCAGTTGATCTCTTTGGCACCGGTGGTGGCAGGAAGGCGGCTGAGGATCTTGGTGTCCCCTTCCTTGGGGCGATTCCTCTCGATCCAGCTATGGTGAAAGCCGGCGATGAAGGTCGTCCGTTCATTCTCCGCCATGCCGATTCGTTGTCATGGAAGGCAGTGGATGCGGTGATGGCAAACCTCGTGAAAACGATCGAGTCCTGATCATAAAAAACTGTCAAAGGGATCGAAACTGCTGGAATGATCAATCGGAACCGAGCGGAAATTGTACGGATGAGGAAATATCCTGGCATTCCGGAGCTGCTGGAACAGTTCATGCATGAATCTGGTGAGCATGAGCGCTGGGTGACGGTCCACGAGATCCGTGATCGTTTCCAGCTAACCAGATACCAGTGCACGACCGTATCTGGCTTTCTCCGGCGACTTCAGCAGGGTACGTTTGGTCAGTTTCCGTATATTGTAACAAGGATCGATGATAGACGCTATCCCGCAGCACCCGCCAAGCGAATCTGCCGGTACCTTGTCAGGAGATGGGCATGAGATTATCTATGCCGAGATTAGGTCAGCCTGGGTGATTCAATGGTCAAATATGTGGGAATTCCTGAACTTCTGGAGAAGTATATGCAGGAATCCGGAGAGTTACAACGATGGATCACTGTACGCGAGATCCGTAATCGGTATGCACTATCACCAAACCGTGCATCCACCATATCCGGTTTTTTGCGCAGGATTGAACACAGACCGTTCTTCACATTCCCCTATGTCGTTGTACGGGTCGAACATTCGCGCAGGCCCCCACCCGACGGACGGAGGCAGATCCGGTATCTGGTAAAAAGAAGAGAAGTTTACCAGATCTGCAAGTGATCCATAAAAAAAGATATACGGGTGTTCCCGGACTTCTGGAATAGTTCATGCGGGAACGGGGTTGCCCCGAATGCCGGGTCACGGTGCAGATATTGCTTGACCGGTTCAGCCGGTACCTGAGCTCCTGCCCGTGCTGAAGAAGCAGGGGGCACCGCTGCTCCATCTTGTTTCCTTTTATATGCCTGGAACCGAGGTCCCTGCACGGCATCCTTTACCATCACTCTGTGCCGGTCTTGTGTGCTCGGTATGTCCGGGGGCAAAGGGCGGGACTACGTTTGCGCGTACCTCCAACGCACTGATTACCGCAAAACGGCATGCAACGGCGCGGGATGGTGCAGGAAACCTCCCGCAGTGATGGGGGCCCTTCAGCCCCAGATCGGGTCATCACCAAACCGGCTCATCCAGAATTCTTTGGAATCATAGTCAGTGCCCTTCCTGATATCCTCTGCCCGGAACGATAATTCATAATTCATGCCGTAATCTACCAGCAGGTCATAGGCCTCTTTTATTCGGATGAACCTGACATGAGAGCAATCAGGATCATGCTGCGACACATCCGGGTGCCACTCTTTGACCAGAACGCGGAACCGGGTATGTATATCGTTCAGGCTCGCATGGTCAGTAATGCCAAGGGCTTCAGCAGCTTCCCTGATAACTTGGGTGGATCGGGCTTCCATGAGAGGACTTTTTGTTTACGCCTTTAATAAACTGCCCGGCTTTTCTCTCGATACGTAAACTGCGATTTGTATTCCTAAAAAAAATTCGAAACGCCGACAGAAGATATCATCTCTCTCAACCGGGACCTTCAGAAAAGATTCGTTGTTATTCAAGACGGGAACCTGCCTTTTTTCCCGTCAGGATACAGAACCCGTGTTGCCGGGCGATGACTTCAACTGCTAAAAACCCCGGCATCCGGAGGTCGCGGAGTACATCGTCAAAGGAGCGGAACCGGGCATGGCGCAGGAACCTCCCTTTTACCGGTTCCTCGCAGTAGTGCCGGAAGATTTCACCATCCAGTTCCAGAAACCCCACCACGATGATACCCGAGGGTACGAGCACCCTGTACACTTCCCCAACGACCTTTGCAACATCGTCCAGGTAGCAGATGACGGTCATCATCACTGCATAATCGAACGAACCTGAACGATAGGGTAGGTGTTCACCAACTCCGATTGCAACATCAACACCCCGACCCTTCGCCATTTCTGCGAGGCGGCGGGAGGGATCGATGCCGCAGCGGATGCCAAGCGGTGCGGCAAAGCGCCCTGACCCGACACCCACCTCAAGTCCGAGTCCCTGCGAGGGAACTGCCTTACCGAGCAACCGCAGTTGTGTGCGGTAGATCCCTGCATTGTCATCGAACCAGCGGTCGTAATCTGCTGCATGTTCCTCAAAGACGCGGCGTGTTGCGCTCATTTGTTATCCACAATGGGAGTGCCCAACTGTATCTTCATCTTTTAAGGGATTCAATGAATGAATCACCTAATCATACGATAGCCGTATTTTTTCATCTGTGAGCGTCGGTGCAATCAGCGCTTTCCATGCCTCTGCATGCCATGTACCGAGACTCATATGGGTTGTGTAATATTTCTGGGGGACCGGGTGGGTCCCTACAATTACCTCCAAGCCATATTTTTCTTTGATAAAACGCGAAAAATATGAAATTCGGGGGCAGGGGGGATACCCGACCAACATTCCGGTAGCAAGATGAACGACCTCTGCACCGTTGTTCTTCATCTCTTGGGGGACGTACTCAATGTTCCCGCCGGGGCAGCCGTCACAGGTTGCAAACCCGACAAGCTCCACATCTTTTCCTTTATACCGTTCAAAAGCGCCTTCGCGGTTGCGCAGAGCCCGCATGCATTTTCCCCCGGCACAGGTCCGGTACCGGTCGCAGATGATGATTCCCAGTTTAATGGCATCTCCCATGGTCTTTTCTCCGAACTAATGAACTTCAGATAGATAATTTACCCTTCACGAGAGAAATATCCTTCACTAGAAAAATACCCTTCACAAGAGAAATAACCTATACAGAGTGGGGCGGGAAATACAAAAAAAATATTCCGGCTTACCGGTTTACCGGTATAGCCGGTCAGACAAGTGAGGTGATAGCAGCAGTTCAGGGATAAAGGGGGGATAGGAAGCACTAAATGCCACCGGGGGTTTCCAGCCTGTTGCCTACGGAACCGCCTGGCGTACCCTGCCGGAACCCGTCCGCTCCCTGCGGTCCTGACCTGAGGGGGCAGGCAGGATAGTTTCCTGTCAGCGTCGCGTAACCTCGACCGGATCAATCGTAGCATCGATTAGGCAGTCAAAGGAGATCACCTTCAGCCACCCTTCTTTTTCGAACATCTTCATGAAGCAGACGCCGATTACGGTTGCACCTTGATGGCGGTCAATAACCGCTTTTACCTGGACCGCTTGTATAGGAACGTTTGGCATCGAGAGCCCCCCCATCACAACGATTGCTTTAGGTTTTAATGGGCCGGAAGCCTGACCCACCTGCATCCCGACATCAGGAACCGCGGCAACCTTCCTGGCCTTGCTTTCGTCTACCATCGGCACATAGATTTGTTCAAGTTCAAGACTGCGGATGGCAAAACCGAGCAGCTCGATGAACGGCGTACAAGTGCCCGGGACACCGTAATACACGATTTGATCGCCTTTCTTCAGTCCTTTCGCCTCGATAAACTCCTTGAACGGCCGGAGAATGCCGGGAACGCCGCGCAGAACTTCCTTCTGGGTCATACAAAAAGAACAGTCCGAATGAGAGAAGATAAACATTTCCCGGTTTTTCTGCAGATTGGGATAAACCAAGTACTTGGTGTAACGCATTGGTCCACAGTTGTGCGCCAGTAGACGTAAGGCATTGGAGAATATTAGAGGTGCGCCGGTCGAAGAGCGCGGTGTTGTCCACAAGAATTGTTATTTTCATTCAGGTATCCCCGTTGGCATTATTTTTCCGGCAGATCGTATAAAAAACCCCGCGCTCTCCGCGTTGGGAGGTTACAATGCCTGCCTTTTTAAGTACAGCAAGGATTTTTGCCAGTTCCCCGCCACTTATACTGGTGGTACGGATAAGGTCTTCGATCGTTGAAGGCCGTCGGCAGAGTGTTACCCGGATCATCTCGACCACTTCGTAGTCGGGCACCATTGTCCGGGAAATGGGAAATGTCCGGCTGATAACTTCGATACCTGACCTTCCGAGCATCTCGCGGATTCGTTCCAGTTCGGCGTCCGGCGCCGGCTGTACCCATCCCTCTGCGGAAGGCCGGTCGAGGGTGTTTAACTGGATACGATCCGGATTGATCCGTTCTATTGCCCCTTTCAGGCCGGCCAGCTCATCTGCTGTGGTATTCAGGCCGGGTATAATGAATACTTCGAGCCAGAGTGCCCCGGTATACATCTTCCGGAACTGCTCCATCCCCGCGATGATCGCATCTATCCTGAGCGAGGGGTGGGGCCGGTGGATGCGCTCAAACGTCTGCTGGTACGCGGTCGTGAGGGTCGGAATGATAAGGTCTGCCATGAGTAAGTCGTTACGGACATCTGCCCGGGTGCAGAGACTGCCGTTGGTCAGCACTGCCACGGAATAGCAGGGGTAAGTTGCTTTGATGTGCGTGATGACCGAACCGATAGAAAGCGAAAGCGTGGGTTCACCGGAGCCGGCAAAAGTGATATAATCGAGATCGGGTTGTTTGAAGAGTACCTGGTCCAGTTCCGCTACCATAATACTTGCGGGAAAAAATTCTGATCTTGTCGTCGTCAGGTTTGTCGTTGCTCCGCATTCGCAGTAGACACAGCTGAAAGTGCACGTCTTGAATGGGAGGAGATCGATACCCAGCGATCTCCCCAGCCTGCGTGACAGGACAGGGCCGAAAATGTGCCGGTTCATGATGTTTCACGTACACGCGCCAGTTTGTTAGTATTTATTGATACAAACAGCACGTTTATCTAATTTTGCGCATATGAGTAATAATAACAGAGGTTAAGATACCATGAAGATCTGTATCACATCCCAGGGTTCAACCCTTGATGCCCCGGTAGAGGAGCGGTTCGGGCGGGCACCGTATTTTATGATCATTGACACGGAAACGGGATCATCTGAGGCAATTGAGAACCGGTTCGCTGAAGCAACCGGCGGGGTCGGTCCGAAAGCAGCCCAGCTGCTCATCGCCCATCAGGTGACAGCCCTGATCAGCGGAATGGTCGGCGGGAATGCACGTGAGGTGCTCATGGCAGCAGGGATCCAAATGTACACGTACCGGGCCGGTGGATTGGTAAAGGATGCGCTGGAGCAGTTCACCAATAACAAACTTGAACGGGCAGGGTAACAGGACAGATATAAACAACAGACATTACGGATATCTTTCGGGTTGAACAGGACTGGACACACCATGAAGATAGCAGTTGCAAGCGGGAAGGGTGGCACCGGCAAGACCATGGTTGCTGCAAATCTTGCCTTTGTGGTCTCGCAGAGCTGCGATGTTACCCTTGTGGACTGCGATGTGGAGGAACCGAACCTCCATCTCTTCTTTCAGGATGCCCCAGCCGTTACTGATGTGACTGTTCCAATCCCGGTCTTCGACCTGCAGACCTGCGACCGGTGCGGAAAATGCGCAGAATTCTGCCAGTACGGTGCGATCACGGTGCTACCCGACCGCATCCTCTTCTTTCCCGAACTCTGCCACTCCTGCGGCGGGTGCATGCTGGTCTGCCCGAAAGGCGCCATCCATGAGGAGCCGGTCCGAATTGGTCAGGTAACTATCGTGCACCCCTCTTCACGGCTCACCCTCATCACAGGCATTCTGGATGAAGGAAAGCCCCACGCCACGCCTGTCATCAGGGCGGCAAAGGATATGAGCAGGGATGCCGGCATTGTCATCTGCGATGCGGCGCCCGGCACCGCCTGCCCGGTGGTCGAGACTTTGGAAGGCTGCGATGCCTGCATTCTCGTGACGGAATCCACACCATTTGGTCTCCATGATCTCCACCTTGCTGCAGAAGTCGCAGACCATCTCGGCGTCCCAGTTGGTGTGGTGATCAACAGGAGTGACGGGCAGGATAAAAAAACTCTTGAGTTCTGCGCGACGCATGAACTCACGGTGCTGATGACGATCCCGTTTGACCGGGGGATTGCCACCGTGCAGAACCGCGGGGGACTTATCTGCCGGCAGAGCCCGGAATGGCAGGGCCGGTTTGCTGAACTCTTTGCTCGGTGCCGTGAACTTGCCGGGGAGATCCAATGATCCGGCTGGCGGTTATCAGTGGAAAAGGTGGTACCGGCAAGACGATAGTCACCGCCACGCTCGCCCACCTTCTCCATAAGGATATGATGCTTGCGGACTGCGATGTGGACGCGGCGAACCTGGGCATTCTGCTCGCACCGAAGCGTATCCACGCGGAACCGTTCTATGGCATGAAAGCTGCTGTGATCGATCCCGATCTCTGCACCCAATGCGGGCTGTGCTTCGATCACTGCCGTTTCCACGCAGTTGAACAGTGCGATCAGAACTACCGTGTCAGCCCCATCCGCTGCGAAGGCTGCGGTGTCTGCACCTTTGTCTGCCCCGCAGCTGCGATCCGCATGGAGCCGCGTATCTGCGGTGAGATCTGCCTGTCGGCAACAGCAGTCGGGAACCTTGCCCATGGCAGACTCCAGCCGGGTTCCGGCAACTCCGGGCTCCTCGTCCATGCAGTAAAAAAAACCGCACTACAACAGGACAAAAAAGGAGATCTCTTCCTGATCGACGGGCCCCCGGGCACAGGCTGCCCGCTCATCTCCACGATTACCGGGATGGATGCCGTCCTGGTCGTGACCGAGCCGAGCGTATCAGGACTTCACGACCTCAAACGGGTGGTTGCGGTCGCCCGGAAATATTCCAAGCGGATATATGTCACAATCAACCAGTTCGATCTGGATGAATCCATCACGCGATCCATTGAAGTCTGGTGCATGAACGAAAAAATACCGGTTTTGGGTAAGATTCCCTTCGATCCTGCGGTGATCGAAGCGGTCAGGAGCTGCCAGCCTGTTATGTGCTCCCCCAAATCCCCTGCAGCGCAAGCCATACAAGCACTGGCAACTAAGATCGATCAGGAATTAAAGGTGTTATAATGGATACTGCGGGAGATGAGCAATATTGCCGGCACCGGGGCCGGCCGCGCACGATAAGAACCGCAGGAGGAGAGACAACTTCACGGTGCTATGCCCCGCGTTGCAGCCCCAATGAACAGGATGCAGGGGTTTTCCTGTTGCCTGATGAGATGGCAGTGCTGAACCTGATTGACCTGCAGGGGCTTGAGCAGGAGCAGGCAGCAGCGGTGCTTGGCATCTCCAGAAAGACTGTCTGGCGGGATATTCACGAAGTGCGGCGCAAGATCGCAGATGCCTTGGTAAACGGGAAAACCATCGAGGTCAGCGGTTGCGAGCGCAGGCTTGAAGGCAGCTGCCCGCAACGGAACCGCAGAATCTGCCCCCGGAAGGAGGGGGGCATCTGTCCTCGCATGGGACTTCCAATATATGAAGATGATGACGCAAATACAGAACAACCACCCGGTTGAGTACTGCCAGATCCCCTACTTTTAAGTATTTACGCGCATATGAGTAAATGTGGTACCTGAGCAGGTACCGGGAATGATATCATATGCCAGGATTGAATGGAACCGGGCCCTTCGGACAGGGGCAGATGACCGGCAGGGGATTCGGGCGGTGCCGCTTTATCCAAGCGCGTCCTGAACCCGCAATGTCCCCAATAGAGGCGCCAGAGAGCGCGGAACATGCGGCAGCGCAGTCTGGAGAGATGCAAAATAAGACTGGTGCGCAGGCACCATTCTATGGTGCCGGCCATGGCGGTATCCCGTACGGGTGCGGAAGAGGACGCGTCTTTGCCGGCGGAAGAAGACGCTGCGGATGGTAACGAATACTATTACGGGAGATACCAATGAAAGTCGCTATTGCAAAAGACGGGGACGAAGTCTCCGGGCATTTTGGGCACTGCGCTGAATACGCACTGTTCACTGTTAAGGAGACCACAATTACCAAAAAGGAGATCCTCAAGAGTCCAGGCCACGAACCCGGCAGGCTTCCCGCACTGCTTGCACACCACAAAGTAACCCATGTTATTGCGGGAGGGATGGGTCCAAAGGCAGTTGACCTGTTCTGCGCCAACAACATCGAAGTTTTCCTTGGGATTTCTGGATCGATCGACTCCGTGATTCAGGACTATATTGCCGGAAAGCTTACACCGGGACAGAGCAGCTGCCACCACACCCATGAGTGCGGTGAGTAATCCCCCCCATATTCTGGCTCATCAGCATTACGATCATGATACATATCGCTGGCGATGGGAATACAGTTTGATGAGGAGAATACGGATTACTGCCCAAATCGGAGGTTCATGATCAATCTTGCTTTGAACCCTGGACTTCTCAAACAGTATATGGAATTCGCGGGCAGACAGAGCAATGGGTTACTGCGCATGAATTCCATACTTATTTTCATCCTGATGAAGGATCTGCACATGCGCTTTTTAGGATTTCTGCACATAATCCATCAGCGTCCGTTTTTTACCGTCTGTATAGTGTGGCAAGAATTGAAAAATCCAAAGAAAAACGCCGTATAGAAGCATGATAAAGCGGTATCTCATACAAAAAAGATTAGCACGACGGGGAAAAAAGTTCTCCAAAAGTCAGTGTCATGAGGCAGGAATATGACAAACGAACCGATGAAAATCACTATGAATTTTAAAGAATCGTCAGAAGTTCTCAAAAAATATGTCGGGATGACCGGATCGCCGGTCGCATTCAGGTTTGCGACAAGCAAAGAGGATATCCCGGCGGGTATGGAAGAGCTCGACAAAACAATCCGGCACTGCATGATGGTGAGCCTTGCACGCAAGGAAGGCAGGATCTTCTACGCGACCGCAGGAAAACACGAATGTAACGGTGGGGCATGGGCCCTTGGTCTCAAAGAACTGACACCGACCTTAAAGACCGGTGAGTTCTATTTCAAACTGGGAAAATTCGCAAGTTCTGCCGCATGCAAGAGGACGATAGACAAGGTCTCGCACCTCAATCCGTCAGATACCTTTGCCACGATGTACGCCCCGCTGGAGAAATCGCCGTTCACCCCGCAGATTGTTATCATCATCGCAAACCCCAGAGGAATGCTGAAACTCGCACAGAGTACTCTCTTCTTGCTCGGCGGCAGGATTTACTCCGAGTTCTCCGGAATCCAGTCAATCTGTTCCGATGCAACCGCACAGACGTATCTCTCCGGCAGACCGAACTTCTCGCTCGGATGCGACGGATCGAGAAAATTCTCCGGGATCGAAGACGGGGAGATGGTAATGGGATTGCCCGCAGAGATGCTGCCCGAACTCACCGCAGCACTCAAGGTTGTTGCCGCTGCACCGGGTTCAAAGTGAATGAGACGGTTCGTTCAAAGCGGCGGAAGGTCAGTGCCCGAAGTGCCGGCGTATGGATAACAACCGGGAGATGCACTCCGGCAAACCCCCCGCGTAATTCCTCTTTTGGATGCATGAACCTAAAATCTTTATGCGCATATGTGTAATTATTTCTGAGGAATGTGATGAGGATGGTATATGCCGAATTTTGATGGAACGGGCCCTTTGAAACGGGGACGGATTATTGGCAGGGGGCTTGGACCATGCAAGAAAAGCCCGGGGTGTGATACCTGCATCCGGAACGCAGAAATGGATAATGCCGAAAAGAAGACGGCGGACGAATAATTCCTCAAGGATACCTCATGACCACGCCCTTCATCAGTGTTCATGACCTCTCGATGGGCTTTGACGGTACCAAAGTCCTCCGTAACGTCTCATTTGAGATTCCCGAAGGTGAGATCATCGGTGTCATTGGCAGGAGCGGTGCGGGAAAAAGCGTGCTCATGCACCTGCTCCGGGGCATTGAGGAGCCCCCGACCGGTGGGTCAATCATCTATCACGTTGCTGCATGTGACACCTGCGAGTATATGGACGTGCAGAGCAGGGCGGGCGGGAAATGCCCGCAGTGCAATGGTACTCTGGTCGCGACCGATGTCGATATCTGGGACGAAAAAAGCGATGGCATAAAGTCCCGCGTGATGCGCCGGACCGCGATCATGTTCCAGCGCACGTTTGCGCTGTACGGGGACGACCGTGTGATCGAGAACGTGCTCCATGCGCTTGATGACATCAACTATCCTGCTGAACTTGCAATTAACCGTGCCGCCGACCTGATCGACCAGGTCCGGCTCTCGCACCGGATGATGCACATCGCCCGTGACCTCTCCGGGGGTGAAAAACAGCGCGTGGTGCTTGCCCGGCAGCTCGCCAAGAACCCGGCGATGCTCTTTGCCGACGAACCCACTGGCACACTCGACCCGGAGACAGCCCGGCTCGTCCATTCGATGCTTATTGAAGCAGCGAAGAAGAACACGATGGGGATGGTCGTCACCTCGCACTTCTCGCAGGTGATCGAGGACATAGCGAACCGTGCAATCCTCCTTGTCGATGGTGAGATTGCGAAGATCGGATCGCCCAAAGAGGTAATCCGTTCGTTTGTGAAAGAACTGAAGAATGAGGAGCAAAACCCAACCCTCGAATTCGGCGAAAAAATACTTGTTGCACGGGATGTGGCCAAGCGATATTTCTCAGTCGACCGTGGGGTAGTCAAAGCAGTAAATATGGTGACGTTTGATGTTGCGAGAAAAGAGATCTTCGGCATCATTGGCAAGAGCGGCGCGGGCAAGACAACACTATCCCGTATAATTGCCGGTATCATTGAGCCCACGAGCGGCGAGATGAATATAAGGATCGGTGAAAACTGGGTGGATATGACAAAACCTGGCGTTGAGCAGCGGGGCAGGGCAAAGGAGTACATCGGGCTCCTGCACCAAGAATACGACCTCTATCCTCACCGCACTGTCCTCGACAACCTCACCGATGCCATCGGCCTTGCGTTCCCCAAGGAGCTCGCAAAGCGCAAAGCGCTTATCACACTGAGGATGGCAGGGTTTACCGATGAGAAGTCGCTGGAGATCCTGAACCGGTATCCCGGCGAACTGTCCAACGGTGAGCGGCACCGTGTCGCCCTTGCTCAGGTGCTCATTCACGAACCCCGCCTTGTTATTCTCGATGAACCAACCGGTACGATGGACCCGATTACCAAACAGGACGTGAAGCACTCGATCCTGAACGCCCGTGACGAAATGGATGAGACGTTCATTGTCGTCTCACATGACATGGACTTTGTCAAGGATACCTGCGACCGGGTTGCTTTGATGAGGGGGGGGAAGATCATCCAAATGGGTAAGACCGATGAGATACTGGCAAGCCTGAATGAGGAAGAGCGAAGCAGAGACGCATAACCGTTTGTGGAACGCTTTCTTATAATTAGGCAAACAGTACTGTTGGTAACTTTTTTTGCAGCCTTGCACAGCAAGGATCTGATCCTCAATACTTTGCTTTGGGAGATACACAAGTAGAATCACGTGGTGGATTTTTTTTTATCGGATAACTATCGGTAACTGACAAAAAAATCCCGAAATTCTCCGCATTTGCCATGAAATCCAGCCTGAATAAAAACAATTATACGGAGAAGAGGGGCAAAAGGGTATAATGAAAAATGCCTTTCATATAATGCTCATTCCCACGTTAGGCTGTCCTGCCCAATGCAGGTATTGCTGGAGTTCTGAAAAAGGATCTCCGGTCATGGATATTGAAATTATCAACGAAGTGGTTGCATGGCTCAAGAATTTCCGGAATGACCGTGTCACCTTCACCTTCCATGGCGGGGAGCCGCTCCTTGCCGGGGCGGATTTTTACCGGAACGCATTGCCGTTACTCTCTGAGGGGTTGAGTCACCTGAACCCTGAGTTTGCCATGCAATCCAATCTCTGGCTGCTCACCCCGGAAATCGCACGGATCCTCACGGAGTACCATGTCCCCATCGGTACCAGCATCGATGGCCCAAAGGAGATCAATGACCTGCAGAGAGGAGACGGATACTTTGAGAAGACCATGCGGGGATATGAAATTGCAACGGCTCACGGTGTGAATGTAAGATTCATCTGCACATTTACCGCCCAATCGGTGAAGTCACGGGAAGAAATTTTCAATTTTTTCCTAAAGAATAGGTTTACGATGAAGCTGCATCCGGCATTACCCTCATTACGGAACAAAAACCCTGAACAATGGGCACTTCCCCCGCAGGAATACGGGGAGTTGCTGGTGTATCTTTTGGATAAGTCCCTCGAATACCTGTATGAGATTGATATTATGAATATCAACGACCTGTTCAGGTGCGTGTTCACCCGCAGGGGGAATGTCTGCACGTTTGCAGATTGTATGGGGAATACCTTTGCGGTGGGACCTGACGGGAGCATCTATCCCTGCTACCGTTTTGTCGGCATGCCGGACTACGTGATGGGAAATGTGCATGACCGCCCCAACATGGAAGATCTTGCCCGTTCTGGCGCGTGGAAGCTCATGCACCAGTATAAGGAGTATGTGGACACGGCATGCGGGGGATGCAAACACGTCCGGTACTGCCGTGGTGGCTGCCCCTATAATGCCATTGCACCTTACGACGGTAAGATAAACGGTGTTGACCCCCACTGTTCAGCCTACCGGATGATATTTGACGAAATAACCGACCGGCTCAACAAGGAGATGTTTGAATCCCCTGATATGGAAATGACCATTCTGTCAAAACCTAAAAAAGGGGCGAAACCGAAGATCATCTCCCTGATGCAGAAGATCGTATCACGTTAGAACCCGAGTTCAGGATCCTGATTTTTGCCATGGCCTAGTTGAAATAAGATCAACTCAACTTTTTTTTCGTTAAAGTAAATTTACATGCGTAAATTCCCGTAATATTGGGCTCTTTTATAAAACGGGCAAATTTACTGGCGATCTGCGAAATTTCGTTTCGAAACCTTTTAATGAAGTACAGACCAATTTTAGAATGACCACAAAGAGTTTTAACTCGATGTGCGTGGCATTGCATTTTGAATACTCTCGTGCACTCTTCAGCACGCAGGGAGGAGGCTAAATGGAATCTATTGTATTTGGCATTGGAATTACTGCATTGACAGGAGCTCTTGCCACCGTAGCCGGTGCTGCGGAAGATACTGAGTCCAACATCGGGTCGCAGGGAGACCCGAACTCACAGGTCCAGCTCGCCCCGCAGATGGGGTACCTGCACCGTATCTTCAACAAGGCAATCGCCGGTGAACCCCCGGCATACGGGCTATGGTGCGCACTCGGCGCCGGACTCGCATGGGCTTTCATGGCGATGCAGCTCAACGCGGTCCTTGCGATCGTACTTGGCTGTGTCCTCGCAGTCTTTGTCCAGGGCGTGTACTCAACAACCGCCTACCTTGGCAGGACGGCGAGCCTGAAAAAGTTCGGGCAGCCGGTCTTCGTGGACATCTTGAAGTCCATGACTACCGTGACGATGGCACATGCCTTTGTCGCAATCTTCTGTACCGTCACCCTTTGTTACCTCATGAACGCTGCGCTGGGACACCCGTTCCCGCTGCCGTTGCTCGGCCTGTTATGGGGCATTGCGCTTGGTGCAGCAGGGTCAGCAGTCGGTAACCCCTACTATGGCAAGGAACGCCAGTACCAGAACCAGAAGTTCGGTGCAGGTGTCCCGATTGCCCAGTCGGGGAATATTGTCCGTTACGCAGAAGCCGGCGAGCGCAACTCGCTCGATAACGGGTTCTTCACCGCAAAGCTTGGAGGTCCCGCATCAGGTGTCTGTTTCGGCCTGATCGTATTCCTCGAACTCTGGCGTACCATACTCTTTGAAAAGATTGGTGCCGGTTGGGGCGCGATTATTGTCGGTGTCCTGATGATCCTGGTCTTCACGATCATTGACCGGTACATTGAAGTCTGGGCCCGAAAGACCTACGGACCCTACGCTGTGCCGACCAAGGAGGCATCCTCATGACCGCGGTCGCAGCAAAACCAGCGGCTGGCGGTGCGATGAACCCGACCGCAATGGCGGTGGGTGTTGTACTCCTGATCGTTATTCTCGGGATTTGCTGGAAGGTCTCACCCGGGCTCGGGCTCATGGCACTCATCGGCATGGTGGTCGGTGGCGTCCTGATCGGATTCGGCACTCACTTCGTGCCGGTCGGCGGTGCTCCGGCGGCAATGGGACAGGCCCCCGGTATTGCAACCGGTGTTGCGATGCTGGCGGCCGGTGCCGGGCTTGCCGGGCTCTTTGGTGGGGCCTGGGCAGCAGAACAGGGGCTTGTTGTCGCGGTCGTCACCGGCGCTGTCGGTGGCGGGCTGATGATGGCGATCACCTGTATGATGGTGAACTTCATCTATGTCTTCGGTATGGGTATCCCGGCTGCATCAGGAAAGGTCAAGGTCGACCCGATCACCGGTGACACACAGCCTGAATTCAAGTCACAGGGTACCGAGGGGCACGGGCTCCCGTTTGTCTCGTTTGTCGGTGGTGTGATTGGCGGTCTTCTCGCTGGGGGCGGCGGTACGCTCATCTACCTGATGCTTCTTGACCTGTACAAGGCAACACTTCCCACTCTGATGAAAGCAACCGAAGCACAGATCATGCCCGTCGCAATCTCGGCAGCAGGCATATTCGCAGTCGGCATGTTCCTCGTGAATGCGGTGCTGACGGCATATAACATTACCGGAACGATCGAAGGTCCCCACGACCCGAAATTCAAGCGGTGGCCGCGGGCAGTCGTCGCATCCGCTGTCGCATCGGCGCTCTGCGGACTGGCCGCGATCCTGATCGTGGTGGTATGAGGTGGAGAAATGACCGTTAAAATTGAAGTTATTGCAGGGGGCATTCCGCACACCAAGATCATGGTGGGAGGTATCATTGCCAGCCTTGTCTGTCTCTACCTGTCCTACCTGAACGTGGTGACCGGAACCGAGATGTTCTCGTTCTTCGGCGGGCTTGCCGTTGTTGCCGCACTCATCTGGGGCAGCAACACAATCAAGGTGCTGTGCAGTTACGGGATTGGTACCGGTGTTCCATCGGCGGGTATGATCGCGTTTGGATCCGGTGTGATCGCGATGCTGCTTGCGACCAAGTTCGGTATCGCAGCCCCGATCGTCGCTCTCGTGCTCGCAGCGGTGGTTGGTCTGATCCTGGGCTACCTCTCCAACGAGGTCCTGAACATGAAGATTCCGGCAATGGTCCAGTCGCTCACGGAGCTTGCCGTTGTCGGTGCATTCACCCTTATGGGATTTGCTGTCCTGATGACCGGCGGGTTCACATTCGCCGCGCTCACGGCAGGTTCGGTCACGATCATGGGGCTCAGCCTGCCCAGCTACCAGGTATCCTTCATTGGAGGCAGCCTGATTGCGACAGCATTCATGCTCGGGGCACTTGCAATCCAGCACCCGTTCAATGCATGTCTGGGACCCGGCTGGACACAGGACCGCATGCTCATGCTGACCGCAGAATGCGGGTTTTTAAGCATGTTCGTGGCAGCAGTCATGTCCTTTGCACTCATCACCACGGGATCAGCACTCATCTCATTGGTCCTGGCACTCATCGGGTGGGGATACACGTACATGAAGTACATCGGACTCTCCAAGCGTGACGCTGCATCATGGCTCGATGCCAAACCGATTCCCGATGTGGAGGGACACTGACATGGCATACATTCAGGTACTTCCGGAATACGGGCTTGTTGCTGACCCATTAATTGGTCTTATTACAACTGCCGGTGAATTGCCCCCCGTTATCGAAAAGGTAGCAGTGCTCGAAGGGGTTGTTGACGATCTGGTGAACATGCTTTCGGGTCAGGGCAATTTCCTCGCATCATTCCCGAACAGGGACATGTCACTCAAGATTGCCGGCAGCATGAACTCGTTCTGGTATGGTCTTGCCATCGGATTACTCCTTGCAGGAGTTATTGCATTCGCACTGATCAAGGTGGGTTAATATGGCAGCCAAGAAATCAGCAGCAAGCGGCTGGCCGCTCGTCAAGGGCGACTTCATCTCCGGCGACGCAAACTCCCCGGTAGCAGTTGTTACCATGGGATCTCACCTCGACGAGAAGGGGCTCTGTGATGCAGGCGCCGCGATGTGCGGATCCTGTAAGACAGAAAACCTCGGGCTCGAGAAGGTCATCGCAAACATCGTCTCCAATCCCAACATCCGATTCATGCTCTGCTGCGGTACTGAGGTCAAAGGGCACCTCGCCGGCCAGACCATGATCGCGCTCCACAAGGGTGGAGTGAAGGAGGGCAGGGTTGTCGGTGCCGAGGGTGCAATTCCCTTCATCGAGAACCTCAAGGATGACGCCATCAAGCGCTTCCAGGAACAGGTCGAATGCGTCAACATCATGGAGTCTGAAGACCTCAACGCAATCAAGGCCAAGATGAACGAACTCAAGGGCCGTGACCCCGGTGCATTCGCCGCCGACCCCATGGTCGTTGAAGTCAAAGAAGCGGGCGGTGCTGTCGAAGAGACAGGCGGTGCGGTACGCCCGCTGTCCGGTGAAGTCGCACTCATTACTGCCCGGTTGAAGGTTATTGAGAAGATGGTAACAGATATCGGATACCGCGACAAGTTTGCCGCCGGTGTCTATGCAGGCAAGATCGAGGGTCTGATGATCGGTCTGATTGTCTCGTTTGCACTGCTCGGATTCCTGTGGTTGAGGTGAAGGCAATGGCAGAAGAAACAAAACCAGCAGGACCCATCAGGATGGTTCCCATCGAGAACATAATCGAGAACATCCGGTACAAGGCACAGATTCTCGCGCGGACGAACAAACTTGACTCGGCGGTGACCGGAATGGGTGTAGTCGGCTTTATGGCAGGACTGCTGTGTGCTGTCATCCTGATTCTGGTACCGGTACTACTGATGGGATGAGGTGAAAGCAATGGCAAACAAGAAATCAGCAGCAAGCGGCTGGCCGCTCGTCAAGGGCGACTTCATCTCCGGCGACGCAAACTCCCCGGTAGCAGTTGTTACCATGGGATCTCACCTCGACGAGAAGGGGCTCTGTGATGCAGGCGCCGCGATGTGCGGATCCTGTAAGACAGAAAACCTCGGGCTCGAGAAGGTCATCGCAAACATCGTCTCCAATCCCAACATCCGATTCATGCTCTGCTGCGGTACTGAGGTCAAAGGGCACCTCGCCGGCCAGACCATGATCGCGCTCCACAAGGGTGGAGTGAAGGAGGGCAGGGTTGTCGGTGCCGAGGGTGCAATTCCCTTCATCGAGAACCTCAAGGATGACGCCATCAAGCGCTTCCAGGAACAGGTCGAATGCGTCAACATCATGGAGTCTGAAGACCTCAACGCAATCAAGGCCAAGATGAACGAACTCAAGGGCCGTGACCCCGGTGCATTCGCCGCCGACCCCATGGTCGTTGAAGTCAAAGAAGCGGGCGGTGCTGTCGAGGTGGCAGCTGCAGGTGCAAACCCCCAGTTCCTCGAGATCGAGAAACGGCTCGACAAAATCGAGAAGAACATCGAGTTTGTTGACGCAGAGGTCGCGCAGCGTGTAGGGAGAAAGATTGGACGAGATATCGGCATACTGTACGGATTGGTCGCTGGATTGACCGTATTTGTGATGCTGTTGTTTTTGCTCCAGAAATTGATGGCATTCATGTAATGGAGGTGTAAAAGAAATGTTCAAATTCGAAAAGGAACAAAGCGTCTGGGACTTCAACGGCACCAAGCTTGGTGGACAGCCCGGCGAGTACCCGACCGTATTGGCAGCCTCAATCTTCTACAACAAACAAGAGATTGTGCTTGATGAGAAGACGGGAAAGATCGACAAACCGAAGGCGGAAGCCCTCTGGAACCGCTGTCAGGAACTCTCTGACCTGACCGGCATTCCGCACTTTATCCAGATCATGGCGGAATATGGACCAGCCTTTCAAAGCTATATCTCATGGTTCGATAGTATCGACAACAAGACCGCATTCTTATTGGACTCTTCAGCTCCTCAGGCCAGAATGGATACAGCCAAGTGGGTGACCGAGGTCGGACTCGCCCACCGTTGTATCTACAACTCGATCAATGGGTCAATCAGCGACAAGGAGATTGAAGTCCTCAAAAACAGTGATGTGGACGCGTCAATCGTCCTCGCCTTCAACCCTGCGGATCCATCGGTCCCCGGGAGGCAGAAGGTGCTTATCGAGGGAGGTGTTGCAGGGCAGAAGAAGGGCATGATCCCAATTTCCGAAGACTGCGGCATCACGCGGCCGATTCTCGATACCGCTGCAACACCGCTGGGTCTTGGGTCCGGGGGATCATACCGTGAGATACTTGCCTGCAAGGCGATCTTCGGGTATCCAACCGGTGGTGCCTACCACAACATGACCGTTGCCTGGACCTGGCTCAAGCGCTGGAAGGGGACGAGCAAAACCCCCTCAGTACTAGAAGCAGGCTACAAGGGCAAAGATCTCCTCCTCGAGCAAATGTCCAAACACTACCTTGGTGGCATGGCTGGTATCAAGCAGGCGGCATGGTCCGCACCCGATATCGGGTGCAACCTGATCGCCAGCACGCTCGGTGCGAACCTGATCATGTACGGCCCGATCGAGAACGTCGAGCCGATGATCACCGCACAGGCATACATGGACATTGTTACTCTCGAAGCGATGCGTTCGATCGGGGTCGATGTCAAGGCAGAAAACCACCCAATCTTCAAACTCATCTAATTTTTTTTTAATTAGTTAACGTCAAAAACACCGGATCGTTTTTACCCGTCCTCCATATATCGTAACACGGGAGTTTTTCGGGTATTTTTTGTATCTTGATATCAGGTTCAAAAAAGTGGGTAGTGGACTGTTTGAATTGATTATGGAAGGTCAATCGGATCAAAGCCCTGCTTGAGGACCTTTCCGTAGAACTTTGTGAGCTTTGGATCAAGTGCGCAGATAGGACACCGGTAATCACCCGGCAGGTCATCGAATTTCGTACCGGGTTTGATCCCGTGGTGGGGTTCTCCCCGTGCCTCGTCATAAATATAACCGCAGATCGAGCACATGTACTTTGTCGGGAGCCACTCTTCAAATCCCCATTTGCCAATCTTTCCCTTACCCTCCATGCCACAGATAGGACAGACATACGTTTCAGGGAGGTCCTCAAACTCCGTGCCCTCAGGGATCCCGTTGTGCGGTTCACCACGCAGCGGTGAATAAATATAGTTACAGTACAGGCACTTATACCGATGGATAACCGGTACCTTTGCTTTCCGGGTCTTTGCCGCTGTTGCTTTCGACCGGACACTCTTTGTTGCTAAGAAAGGTGTCTTTTTCGCTTTTGCGACTGCTTTTGCCATTGCACATCTCCATCATTTCAGCTCTTCACGCGGATGATGAATCCCCCACCAGAGCCTCTGTATGGAAGATGGCGATTCCACCATAATATGTGTTATGATTGAAACAATTTAAAAAAAAGAAGAATTGGCTTGTTCTGAAGATCTTATTTCACATGAAGATACAGACAGGGACGGCAAGTAGAGTATATCTGACAAAAAGACAGATCTAGCGTGAGCAGTTGATGGCAGAGGAACCGGGCTATAGACGGGGGCTGGGCCTTTTTGAACTGGTTAGTCTTGGCGTAGGAGGTACGATTGGCTCGGGGATCTTTGTTGTCCCCGGTATTGCTGCAGGGATTGCAGGGCCGGCTTCTCTCATTGCATGGGTTATTGTTGCTGTTTCCGCCTCATCAGTACTTCTTTCCCTTGCATATGTCTCAACACATTTTACGCAGACAGGCGGTTTTTTTTCCATGATTGAATCCGTTTTCGGAATGAAAATCGCGGTCCCTGTCATGATTCTTTATCTCGTCTCTTCGATTTTTGGTGTGGCCACCATTGCATCCGGCATTGGCCAGTACATAACATATTTCAGCATCAGTCACGTCATCATAATCGAAATTGCGATCCTCACATGCTTCTGCCTCATCAATATTATCGGGATTTCCCTTTCCGGGATGACGGAAAACATCCTTACGATGATCAAGATCGTCCCGTTAGTATTGATTGCCCTGTTTCTCCTCCCGTTCGTGCATTTCGAAAATTTTGTCCAAGAAACGCCGCTGAGTGCGGGGGCGCTGCTTGCAACCATCATCATCGTCTACTGGCCTTACACCGGGTTTGAGATCAGTGCGATCCCTGTTGAGGAGACAAAGGATATTCGCCTGATCAGCAGATCCCTGCTCCTCGTAATGGTCATTGTTGTTTCGGTATATATCGTCCTGAACATCTCCCTTATCGGCAGCGTGGGTTCCGGTGCCCTTGCCCGGTCCCCTGCTCCCATAGCAACGGCATCAGGTCTTATTTTTGCACATTCCGGACCGCTTATTGCCTGTGTTGGTATTGTGGCCATGCTATCCGCCCTGAATGCATATATCATCGGGACGTCCCGTGTGCTCCAGAATGTCGCGGTGAAATGTTCCGTCCCGGTATTTCGTAACCTTTCACTGCGGGGAACACCTGTGATGGCACTCATTGCGGGTTGTGCCATAAGCGGAACCCTGCTCCTTTTTTCTAACCGTTTTGACCAGCTCGCCAGTATCTCGGTAATTACAACCCTGATCCCGTACATCTTTTTCTGTATGACCGCATGGGTGCTTGATCCTTTATGGAATCGCCGTGTTGTGTCTGCTGTCGGGATTATATCAACTACGGTAATACTGGTGGTTTACTTTATTGTGTAATGCCGTTGCAGAGTATTCATTCCTGCACCATGATACTCATCGTGTAAAAAAATAAGAGGGGAGTATCTTTTTTTATTTGTGAGACAAATAAAAATTCACCACAGATTATGCAGGAACTTCTTTCCGGTATCCTTTACGCTTTTGCTGCACTCTTCATCATACTTGATCCGCTCCTCAGTGTCCCTGTTTTTGCCGCAATGACAAAAGGCAAGACAACGGGGGAGATCCACCGGCAGGCATTCATTGCGGTTGCAGTCGCCGGCGGACTCATGTATCTCTTTCTTTTCTTCAATACCATGATCTTCAATATCCTCGGGCTGAACATGGCAAGTTTCCAGATCGCCGGCGGTATCCTCCTCTTTATTCTCGGAATGCAGGAGGCTCTGGGTATCGATTTCGGACGCTGCAAAGAACATTCGACCACAGCCGCAGGGGTAATAATCGGGACACCACTTCTCTGCGGACCCGGGACGATCACCACGGTGATGCTTCTTGCAAACAGCTATGGGATTCTCATTCCGTTTGTTGCAATCACACTCTGCCTCATGGTGACGTGGCTGGTTCTTTATTTCGCAGCTGACATACAGCGGATTCTCGGTGATGTGGTGACTGACATCATGGGGAAGGTGCTTGGTATGCTCGTTGCGGCCATTGCTGTCAAGATCATCTTCTCCGGGATCAAATTGCTCATCTGATTACTTCCAAGGATTCAATTTGCTTGGCAAAGATACTGTAAAGACGCCATCACTTCTCGTTCTTTTACTTCCTGATAACATCCTCGTCTGTGTAAAAAGATGATTCACCGGGTTATAGAAAATACCTCAACCATATGGTGGGGATGGTACCGCATCTTTGCCTCGCGGAGACCGGGAACGCCAAGATCACTTTCACGGTTGATATACGTGTATTCCTTCGAGATCACTTTTGCAGTCTCGGCATTAATCGCCTTGTAGATCCCTTCACAGTCCGGAAGTCCCTTTTCAAAATGCACAAGTGCGGTATCCGTATTGAGCGGTTCAAACAATGACATTGCACCGATATTCCGGTCGACCCGGACAACAAGACCGGAAAGTTCCAGTTCAATGAAATGATCGACAGCATAAAAGATCGCTTCCTTTTCATGGGCTAACACAGGATCGTCCTCACATCCTTTCCATTCACACCACTTGACAAGGAACTCTTTCACTTCATCCTGGTTCGCCGCCTTTATGGGTTCGACTGCATATGCACAGTTTTTCCTGAACCTGTTGAGCTGCCGACGGAGATTGAGATAACTTCCACCGGACAGGTCGGCAAGATCCTCTGCCCGGTACACATACTCGAAATGGTTCCGGTCAGGGACCATATGCACCTTTGGGCAAAGAGAGTGTATCCACGAGGACGTAGGAGGATCGATAAGCACCACTGGTTCTGTATCAGCCTCCTGATAGGAGAGCCTGATGACTTCTTTGAGTAGTTGCGGATCATGGTGACCAACAGGGGGACGGAACCGTGTCACTCCGTCAATTGTGCTTGACAGAATAATTGAGCCCCTGACAACAGCATACCGGTAATGGGCATAATGGTTCCAGCACACCATGTTGGTGAAGGTGTTGTCGCTGTGTGTCTGAGGGTATTTTGTATAATGATCGGTAAAGAGGGCGCGGTTCTCCAGCGTAACCGGGTTGAAGTCATCGATCGAGAGCATCTACGTCCCCCTGTCATAGAGTAGGGGCATGTACCCTTTCATCCGATGGAATCCCAGCGGGAGATAGAAGTGTTCTGAGCCGGGTTCGGCAATGAGGCAGATCCACCCTAAACCCCGTGCCTTGCATGCCTCCAGCAGTGCAGATACGATCATGCGCCCGATTCCGCTCCTCCGGTATGTCGGGAGCACAACGAGGTCCTGGATATACCCGTCGGAAACACCATCGGACAGGACGCGCCCCATGCCAATTGCGCTGCCGGTTGTCAGATCTACTGCCACGGCAAAAAAAGAACTCCTGCAGATTATCTCGCGGATACCGGCAGGATCGGCACCTTCCTTCCACCATCCACCCGCGCGGTACAGTTCAATAATCTCATTATCGTCCCATGCATCAACCAACCGAACCTCGACATTATGTACCGTGGTATCACGACCCCGTGGACCGGATATCCTGATGATAATTGACGATTACCGGTAATTCATTCCCTCTTTTATGAATAACAGGCAATAACATCAGGATTTTTTTATCGCCGTTTTCTTCATCAACCCGGCAATTGCCGCATCAGCAATTGCCCCCAGTTCCGCAATGCCCCAGTGTTCTGAATTGAGTACCAGATGATAGATGGAGAGATCATTTATGTCGATATTATAATACGAGCGATACCTCCCCGCCTCGCACCGTTCCCGTTCAACGGTAATCTCTGTCGCGGTCTTTTCATCAGGAACATGGTCACGGGAAATGATCCTTTTGATACGGCAGCTGATGGGCGCGAAGAGCCAGATCTTGAGATCGGCGTCATCAACCATCCAGCCGGATAGTCTCCCCTCGGCAATAATGTTGCCCCGTTGGGACGCAATCTCTTTCTGGCGGGCATCAATCATTTTATCGAATGACTCATTCTGTTCTGCAAGTCGCCCGAACTCCGCAAGCTCAAGGTTGTGCTCGATGGCAAGCTGGCGGAAGACTTCACCGGCAGAGATCATCTCAAACCCGTGGCGTTCTGCAAGATACCGTGAGAGGGACGTGGTGCCGCTGCCTGGCAACCCGCTCACGGTGATCCGCATCAGATGCCCCCGATATTGAGGGTCTTCCTGATCACCTGGCTTATCGTCAGGGAGCAGATCATGTACCAGATAATCCATGCCGGCATTACCCAGAGGACAGGATCGATCAGGTTATGCGATCCGGCATACGGGAGGGTAATCATGATCATGCTGTTGTATGGCATGCTGAGTGTACTGTGAATCTGCCCAAGACGATAGAGGAGCCAGAAAAAAATCGGGACGGTCAAAACAAGTATATACGCCATGGGCTTGAACTGCTGCTGGGACATCTCAAGCTGTTCGCGCATCACCCGGTCCTTTTTTGCCTCCATCTTCTTGATCCGTTTTTCGTCCTGCGAGAGCTGTGCTTCCCGGTATTCTGTCTGGAACTCCTTCATCCGCTCCTGTGACGAGGCCATCCGTTCATAATCAATGGTGTATTTCTGGATGATAGAGGAGTAGAGCCCGGTGATTGCCGAAAGGGTCACGATCACGATGAAAAACGGGATCCTGAACTCAGTGACGAGAGGCCCGAATACAACATCAATGCTCTGCCCGACGCCCACACGAAGCCACTGGATGCTGTAGGAGAACATCATCAGCATCATGAAGGCGAGCGCGATGTACAGCCCGTGTTTTTCCCAGATTTTTCCAAAATCCATGAGTTCACCTGAGCACAGCTGCCATATCGTCAGCTGCACGATCGAGGAGGAAATCCGCATTGGTGATTATTTTGATCGTACCGCCGGTGAGCATTGAATAGGATGCCGCAATTGCACGGTTGAACTGCTGGTGTTCTGCGATCGCTTTTGAGCCTTCCTTATCCCGGCTCCTCGTGTCATCAGAGAGCCGGCGCATCAGGATCTGGTCGTCGTCGGTTTCAACAAGCACGATGAGGTCAGGCATGATCTCACGGAGCACCCATTCGGGAAGACCCGCAAGATAGCCTTTTGGCGTTTTGACGGATGCATGAGTGTCAATCAAGACATTGCCCGGGATTTGGGCAATTTTCTGTGCTGCGCGTTGCTGCAATTTCTTCTGGATCGTGTGATCGAGGGTGCGCATCTGATCCCTGTCGTTCACGGTGCCATCGGCTTTCGCGACATCGAACATAAACGTCCCGAAATTGATCGACTGGTATTCGATACCTTCCTGTTTGAGCTTTTTCAATGCCTCGGTAACAACCGTGGTCTTTCCAACGCCCGGAACTCCGGTGATGATGACTTTTTTACCGACCATTCTCTCCCTTCCCTCCATTATTCCTTGCCAAAAAACGTCCGCATGAACGGATACATCTCCATGATCTGCTGGCTTGCAATCTCTTCGTAGAGGCGGTACGTGATACTCACCGTCAACAGCAACCCGGTACCGCTGACAGAACCGATAACACCGAACAGGTTTGCCACCACACTGAGTATTCCGATGAAAACACCCCCGATGATCGTGACCTTCGGGATATACCGGTCCAGATACTTTTCAAGCACCTGCGTGTTGCGGCGGTAGCCGGGGATGGACATGCCCGAGAGCTGGATCTGGCGGGCGACATCTTTTGAATCGAGCCCTGCGGTCTTGATCCAGAAGAGTGCAAAGACAGCCCCACCAACTACCATGAAAATGATATCGACGCTGAGACGTAATATGACCTGCCATGCCGGGTGACCGAGATCGGTCATCCACCACATCCAGTCCGATGGCCCGTTCACCGGGGCAAGGAAATACATGACCCCGCCGATCGGTCGTTGCCCCTGAAATGTCCCGAGCACCGTGATACCAAGGTTGGAAAGGAACATACCAAGCATCTGGATGTTTGCCTGCAGGACACGGACGAGGATCATGGGCAGAACGCTGGCATAGATCAGTTTCACGGGAAAGCGGGCGCGGGCTCCACGCACCTGTGCATGGGCAAGCGGGATCTCGATTCGCGTCGATTCGACATAGACGATGATCAGGAATATGGCAACCGTCGTGACAAAAGCAAGGATATCCTTTGCGAAATACTGGAAATAGCTTGCTCCGTCAAGTCCGATAGCAATCAGTCGTGGGAAGAAACCGACTGGATAGGGATCGGTCACCGGCGCCCAGTTGACAAAACCGTTGACAAGCGCCTGGGAAATACCAGCGATGATGAAGAGACCAACCCCGGAACCGATACCCCATTTCGTTACAACCTCATCCAGCATGAAAACCAAAAAACCACCGATACAAATCTGGATGAAGATCAACAGCGAGACCGCAAACAGGTTGCCCCCGAAAAAGTTCTGGGCGATGGCCGGATCGGGGCGCATGAACCCACCGACAAGGTTGGGGGCTGCCTCGACCACAATCATGACCATGATCAGGATCTTCTGCAGACCCATGTACATGACCTGCCCACGGGTCTCGCTGGTATCGATCTGGAGGATATCTGCGCCTTTCAGCAGCTGCAGCACGATGGATGCTGTAACAATGGGTCCGATACCGAGGTGTATGATCGAACCGCTTGCACCGGCAAGCAATGCCCGCCAGTATAAAAATACATCCTGTGAACTGGAAGCAAGCCCGAACACCGGAATATTTGTGAGTGCAAAATACAGAATCAGGACTGCTATTGTCCATATCAGTTTATTCTTGAAGTGGACATGCCCCTCCGGGCTCTTGACTGCGGGCATCGCAGCGAGCAGGGGTTCCATTCGATCCAGCAATTCTCCCATTGTTTCACCAGAAATAAGGGGGATCAGATGACCTGCGCCTTGCCGCCCATCTTTTCGATCTTGGCCTTTGCCTGCTCTGAGAATGCCTGTGCAGAGATATTCAGTTTTTTGGTAACCTTACCGCTGCCGAGCACTTTCTCAATCCCCATTTCGGCGGTATTTATCACAACTGCATCCCCTTCCTGTCTGGCTATTCCCTGTGCAATAAGAGAGGGGATGATCTGGTCGATGACACCGACATCAATGGTAGTAACAATCGTCTGGGTTTTATTTACAAACCCGTCTTTGCCGAAGACCGGGCCGCCAAATTCCAGATACCAGTGCACAAAGTGATGGGCGTTGATGCCTGCGCGACCCCTGCCGCCCCTGTTCCCGGCGCCGCGGCGGTTCTTGTGGGTTCCCCCGCCACAAGTCCTGGAACCACGGTATTTTGAGCGTTTGTTAGTTGGCATTCTTCTCACCTCATCTTATAAAGGAGTGTATTAATCTCCTGACCATAATAGCCAAGCGCTCCGCCCTGAACGAACGTACGCTTCGTGGTCTTGTAACCTTTACGTGGAGGGTGGAGTCGAAGCACGGGTTTCAATCCGGGGATGTCCCGGAGCCGTGTCTCACCACTCATGAGAGCTTGGGCAAACTCCGCAATGCTTCTGTAGGTCGAATTCGCCGTTATGTATTCATCAGTCAGTGCTGCATCACCGATGACACGCCCGCGGGTGCGCAGCAATGTCTCGATTGTCGGTGCGTCCACTTCGCCATACGCGACATAGTCTTTGACCTTACGGATCATCCCGAGGTTTTCAGGAGTGTCGGGAACAAGCACGCAGTGGTTGATATGATGCAGACGGAGCATCTTGAGTGTGTCCTTGATGTCACGGCGCGTATTCACAACACCACGGACCTGTACGACCGCGTACATTACGGTGACCCCCCAATCCTTGTCATGTTCGTCTGCTTCAGGGCGTTGAACGTTGCCTTGGCAAAATTGATCGTGGTGCGGGTCTGCCCGCGGGCAAATGTCCAGACATCCTTGATGCCGGCAAGTTCCAGCACTTTCTTGCTGACATCACCGGTGACCAGCCCGATACCCTGCGGAGCCGGTTTCAGGATGACACGGACACTGCCGGCGGCTCCCTGCACCTGCATCGGGATCGAGTGGGTGACATCGCACCCGCATTCCCAGCTGCCACAGCCCCGCCGGACCTTGATGAGGTTCATCTTAGCCTTCACAATTGCTTTCTTGATCGCATTCCCGACCTGCACGTCCTTACCCTGACCGAACCCGATGTAGCCGTTCCGGTTGCCGACAATGACAACCGCACGGAACTGGACACGGCGGCCGGAGTCGGTCATGCGCTGCATCATGGCGATATCGAGCACTTCGTCCTCGAGATCGGGGAGGAACGTATCAACGATCTGGGGTTCCTTGATTGGCCGTCCGCCCTCCAGCACCGCATCGATGCTTTTAATCTCTCCTGATGCGACGAGTTTGCCAAGACCGGTGACCGGGCGCCACTCTTCCTTTTCGTATGCCATTTACACCAGCTCCTTCTTTATGGCGTCTGCCACCTGTTCGACATTCTTGACGAGATCTCCTGAGTTTTTGTTGTAAGCAACAATATGCGCACCCTTAACCCGTGCATCATCGGGCAGGATCTCCTCACCATGGGGGATCTCAAGCCCGCCCTCTACAGCTCCCTTCAATGCCGCAAAGACGCGGGCACCGGGAGTTGCGCGGTTCAGACCGATATCAAGCACTGCCGCATGGTTTTTTGCTTTGCGAGCCTTTACCGCGAAAAGTAATCCTGTGAGATATGCTGCGGGGGTACTGGAAGCTGAGCCCTTGTAGCCGAATTCTGAGAGTTCTGACGAGTTCGCCGCGACAAGTGTGCGGTCGCCATCCATCTCTGCAGTGACGAGCTGGATAATAATGTGCCGGTTGGTCTTTCGAACCACCATCCGTGGCACGTCGGCGACCACCAGTTTTGTCCGCTGGTAGTAATCGGTCTTTCCCTCCCGCCTGCGGCGGAATGGGACAAAATACCGTGATCCTGTCGCCATATTACTTCATCCTCCCGGATAAGATCTCGAGTTGTGCTTTCATATGGGCAACGCTCCGGAACTGGCCCCCGGCTGCTTTCCGGTATAGTATCCGGTACATATGCGGGTCGATGGTTCTGGCATCCCGGAGTGCAACAAGTGATTTCCTGATCGCGCGGATCTTCTGGATCCATGACCTCTTGCCGGGGTGGCGAGCCCCTGCTGCGCCCTTCCGCCGCCCGGGTCCCCTGCAGTGCCCGTACGAACGTTTTGCTATCTTGTCCCGTGCCCTGCCACGGCTTACTCCCTTTTTCTGCCGCGCTTTTATTGCGCCGTCCGCAACAAGCCCCCTCAGGTCCTCGCGCGATATGGCGTTTTCAATATCAGATAACCGCTCTGGATCAAACCATACGCGGTTCACCCCGCACTTAAGTATTGCAGAGACGATCCGTTTCTGACTGGCGAGGTCACTCATTGTCCTTCACCCCTGTGCCGGATTTTTTCTTTGGTCTGGCTGCTGTTTTCCGTGCAGTCTTTGGTTGTTCCTTTTTCTCTTTTGTTGACTCAACCTTCGGTTTTGTTGATTTTTTGGGTTTTTGCTCTGACGAATCTTCAGCCTTCGCTTTTTGCACCTTGGGCTTTCTTGTCTTCTTTGGTGTTTCTTCTGCGGGCTTTGCCTTTACTTTCTTCTTTGTTGTGGGTTTTGCCGGCTCTTTCTTCTCTTCCTTAACCTTACGAGGTTCTTCTTCTTTTTTCCTGGGCTTGGGTTTTGCCTTTTTCTTTTCTTCTTTCTTTTGAACAGCCTCTTCTTTTGCCGTTATCGGTGCTGGCCGGGGTGTGCCTGCCGGAGCAGGTGCTTCCCGTGCATTCAGTACCTTAAGACCTGCTGACAGGGCTTTTTCCTGGATGCCCGCACGCTTGCGGTTGCCGACCTTTGCGGCTATCCGGACTGCCTGTGTCTTTGCATTCAGCCCTTCAAGGTCTTTTTCTGTATATACCAGCACGTCGTAAAACCCGCTGGGATGCATGCCCCGTACCGAAACCGGGCTCCCAAATCCGGGTTTGGGAAGAGCACCCTTTGCCTTTTTCTGCTCCCGCTGCTTGTTATGCTGCCCCCGCGGCTTTCTCCATGAATCAGACAGCTGGGATTTCTTGCCAAAGCCATCGCGCTTGAACCTTGCACCCTTCTGGGTACGCACGCGTATCAGTCGTCTTATTTCATCTGCCATTGGCTTCAACCCCTCTGGACAATAAAGATACCATCCTGGAATACCCGCGGATCGCGGTTCCGTATGTGGGTGGCATGTTCGATATTAGCCGCTGTGGTGCCGACTAACTCACGGTTGATGCCGGACAGGACAACTTCGTCACTTGCGACCTTAACCGAAACACCGGTCTCGATCTTGGCATACCGTGCTTTTTTCTCACCAAGGAAATTGCTGATTTCGAGTTTATTCCCCTGCAGTTTGAGCTGAATGGGAAAGTGGCTGTAGACAACTTTCATCCGGTATTCGAATCCATCCAGAACCCCCCTGCACATATTCTTGGTATGCGCTTCGAAGGTGCCGACCATTGCAGTGATCTCTTTTTTCCTTGATTCGGTTGCGATCACCACTTCTTTCCCATCGATATTGATGGTCACCTGCGGGAACCGGATATTGCGCTCAAGCTGACCTTTTGAACCTGTCACTTTGAGCGTGGTACCATCAAGGTGAACCTTGACTCCCTCGGGAATCCTAACTTTGCGAACTGTTACCATGGCTCCACCTCAATAGACATACCCGAGGAGTTCCCCGCCGATACCCTCTTTCCTCGCCTGCTCGTGCGAGAGTACACCGCGTGACGTGGAAAGCATGAGAATTCCGAAATTTTTGCCTGGCAGGTATTGTTTCTCCCAGTATTCCATTTCATCCAGCTGTACCGAGAACCGCGGGGTAATCGCACCGCAGTTGTTGATCTTCCCGGTCAGATGTACGATGAGCTGTCCACCCCTGCCATCTTCGACAAATTCGAAACTTTTGATATAGCCGGATTCCTGCATGATGCGCAACATGGCGCCGAGGAGTTTGCTTGCAGGCTCAATGATGCATTCAGATTTTCCGGTATCACCGGCATTCTTGAGAGTGCACATCCCGTCTGCTGTTGGATTTAAACGTGTCATTTTGCCTCCCCCTCAGCTCATCTTTTTAAAGCCCATCTTCGGAGCCCATTCACGGAAGCACTGCCGGCAGAACATGATATGGTACCTGCGCACCAATCCCTGTTTGCGCCCGCACATTTTGCATTCGCTCGCACCGCGACCATATTTCTTCTTTCTCTCTCCTGCCATCAGCGCACCTCCACCTGATAATTCTTCTTGAGATACTCAATTGCATCCTCTTTCTTGACGCGCTGTTTTTCCGGAAGCTTTTTTTGCTCCATGCGCCTGCGGGTGATCCGGATACCCCTTCGTTCGAGCACGACGTTGATATCCATTCCATAGATGCCGATCTGTGGGTCGTACGACATACCGGGAAAATCGGTATGCTCTTCAATGCCAAACGAGAAGTTGCCGCTCTTGTCAAACTGGTTCTCAAACAGAATCCTGTCAATGATACCCAGGGATGTTTTGACAAACTCCTGTGCGTGTTTTCCGCGCAGTGTCACCTTGCACCCGATCGGTGCCCCTTTTCTGATGTTGAACGCCGGCTGGGTTTTCTTTGCTATGGTTCTCACAGGAGTCTGAGTGGTAATCGTCTTCATGATCTCTTCGGCTTTTACGAGCTTTTCGCCGCTCTCGCCAACACCCATGTGGACAACAACCTTATCGACGTAGATGTCACGCATTGCGGTCACTGTTCAATCCCCCATCGTGCCATTGCCGGTGTCTGCCTGCCTACCATGTAGACATAGGGCGTGATTGTGTCAAACCGCGTCTTGGTCGCTTCATCCTCAAGCGTGATCCTGTTGGGCACGCTGCCCGGAACCTTGGCTATTTCAACAATGCGCGCAACTTTTCCCGAGTGCTTTCCGCCAATGACCATTGCCATGTTACCGGCAGCAAAGGGGAAGTGATCGACAATCCTGAACCGGGTTTCCGGCTCAAGGGAGACAACAAGAGAATCACCGGCTTTGTAGGTATTGTCAGCCAGGATATTAGCGCCATCCCGCATGTTCAGCTGGACTTTGCCACCTTTGACAACCGTTTTGTTCCTGACCTTGCATAACCGCGTCTTTGCTGCTTCCGCATCAATCTCGATAGAGACATGACGGCCATCCTTGTCCCGCAGGATGCGGTAAAATTTCCCGATCTTCGGGAGGGCGACGATGTCAAAGATCCCGATTCCCATTTTCGGGTTCCTGCAGGGCTTTCCGTTGACGATGAGATCCTTCTGGGAAAGGATCTGTTTGACTTCTTTCATTGTCCGTGCAAAGCCCATATGGTCCCGGAGCCAGACGGCAACCGGCAAAGCGTTCGCATTGTGCGGCCCTGCTGAAGTCTTCGTGATGAATGTGTTGGTCTTTTTCGCAATATGCCACGAGTCCGGGGCATTGAGGCGTTTTAAATGGTCTGACATCTATTTGCCCTCCCCGAGTTTCTCCCCGCGGCGAGTGTCTTTCAGGTTCAGCCTGGTGATCTGGACTTTCGATGCATCGACAACCCGGGGGACTTCGGTACCATCGGCTTTTGTCAAAGATACACCGTGTACCACGAGTTTTGCCCGACCGGTATCGATTAAATCAACAACACCCTCATCGCCGGTAAAATCCCCGCGGATCAGTTTGACCGTATCCCCCTTGACGACACGCAGGGTCTTTTTCCCGTACTTCTCTTTCAGCGCGGGGGAGAGCGGTGCATTCAGGAATTTGCTCTTTTCGTGTGATGATGCGGTGTACCGTGCTTTTCTCTGCTTTCTTGGCTGGTGACTCTCAATTCGTACCATGGTTCCCGCCTCACACGATGATCGTTGCCATTGAACCGAGTTTTGGGAACCGCTCAGCCACTTCGCGGGCGACCGGCCCTTTAATCTCCGTTCCTTTCGGCTCGTTCTTTTCATCAACGACAACAACCGCGTTGTCCTCGAACGAGACCCGCAGTCCGTTGGGCCTGCGAATCTCCTTCTTCTGCCTGATGACCACAGCCCGCACAAGCTTGCGGCGCATATCGGGTGTGCCTTTCTGCACGCTCACCGTGGCGAGGTCCCCCAGCCCCATCTTGGGCTGACGGCGCCGGACGCCATGGTAGCCAAAGACAGAGATGATCTGCACTACCCTGGCTCCGGTATTATCGGCGCAGGCAAGTCTCGTCCCTGTGGCAAGTGCACGCGGGGTCTTTGACTGCTTTGCCTTCATGATTGTTCGACCTCCACGACAACAAACGTCGTGCTCTTCGAGAGCGGCCGGCACTCAGCAATCTTGACCATGTCGCCCACTTTTGCCTGTATGCAGGGGGGGTTGTGTGCATGGATTTTTGAGCTGCGTTTTTCGTACCGCTTGTATTTCCTGACGTAGTGCAGGTAGTTACGTGCAACTACGACGGTTCCCATCATGCGATCGCTCACGACTTTGCCGGTGATCACCTGGCCGCGCACCGGTAAAGTGCCGTGAAACGGACAATTTACGTCACTGCAATCCTGTTTTGGAGCCGGGACGTTCAATCCTATGTTTTGTGCCATTATGGTATCCTCTTTTGATATGCAGGTTGATCCTCTTTTCAGGAGCCAGCGATATTACTGATCCATCAATCTCAACAATCCGCCCTTCAGGAAGGGTTAAACGGAAAATGCTGTGCCGTTTGGGGATCTTTTTAAGCCCCTCTGCTGTCTGGATGGCAAGCATATTTTTTGTTTCATCGACGATAAGACCGGAAACCCCGATATGAGTGGGGTTGCTCGCGGCAACGACCAGAACCCCAAGCCCGATCAATTCGTGGGACAGGACGTTCTGGGGAGAGGTCATGCAGTTCTCCTGCGGTTCTGCTCGGTCATCATGCGGGCGATAGTCCTGCGCAATTCACGGATGCGCCCCGGGTTTTCCGTGGCACCGCCGGCACTTACCTTTCCGTAGTGCTGGACAAGCTCCATGCGAAGCTTCCCCATCTGTTCCTGCAGTTCAATATCGGTCAGCTGCTGGACATCCCGTGCCCTGAATATCGCCATCACTTTGCCTCCACATGATCAATATCATCGGGAAGTGCTGCATCACTGTCGGCGTCGTCTTCAACATTGGTCACAGTGACTTTGGGCCCCAATGTTGTCTTTTTCTGTTCGATGATCTCGAAGTGGTCGGGAAGCTTTGCGCCGGCAGGCACAATCTTGACCTGCACACCGATGACCCCGAGTTTCTTGATCGCAACCGCATAGCCTTTCTCGACAATCGTGTTGCTCGGTTCACCGCAATGCTTGATGTAGCCTTCGGTGAACTTCTGGGTGCGTGCCCGTGCACCAGTCAGTTTACCGGCGATGATGACCTCACATCCAAGCGCACCAGAGTCCATGACACGGCGCAGGATGCTGGTTCCCGCTTTGCGGAAGTACCAGCCGCGTTCGAGGGCATTTGCCAGTCGCTCCGCCATGATCTGGGCATTGAAGCTGGGATTAGCCACCTGCTGGACCTCAATCTGCGGGGACTCAACATTGAATTTCTGGGCGAGGTCCTGTGTCAGCTGGTGAACCAGCTTACCGCCCTTGCCAATGACGATGCCGGGTTTTTCCGCAAAGATGGTCACCTGGGTTCCGAGCGGCGTTCTCGCGATATCCATTCCGCCATACCCCGCACGCTTCAGTTCCTTTGTCAGGTACTTCTCAACACGGGCTTTCCGTACACCCTCCGCGATAAATTTCCTTTCCACGGCCATCACGCCACCTCTCGTGCGATGATCTCGATGTTCACGGTTTCGTGCACCTTGGGAGTGGCGCGGCCCATGGCGCGGGGAAAGAACGCTTTCTGAGCCCGTCCGCGGTTTGCAGTTACATGAATGATCTCAAGTTTCTCTGCGTCAAGCCCGAGATATTCTGCATTTTTCTTGACAGATTCAAGGAGCCTGATATACGCTTTTGATGCCTTGACGGGATATCTGCCCGCATCCCATGTGCCGGGAAGTCCGCGTTTATGCGCCACATTCCGGTTGAACCGCCGGAACGGGATTGCCTTTTTCAGCGCTATGACCTCGGTGAGGTACGCGATCGCGTCATTGATCCGCTTGTGCCTGATGTAACTGGCGATCTCGATTGAATGCTTGGGCGATATGGAAAGCTCATTGGCCTTTCCGCGGGCAATATTTTCACCCTCCGATTTTTGTGAATATGCAACTCTTGCCATGTCCATCACTTCAGCGGAACGTACTTGCTGCCCCTCGTCGCACCAATACCTGCGGAACCGTGGGTAACCCTCTTTCGTGTCAGTGCAAACTCGCCAAGGTAGTGGAAGACCGCTTCAGGCTGGAACTCAACTTTGACAAATTCCTTCCCATTGTAAATCTCGATCGATTTTCCCACCATCTCCGGCATGACAATCATTTCGCGAAGATGAGTCCGGATCTTCTGGTCACCATCACGGATCTTCTGGAGCAATGTCTCTTCCCCGCGGGAAAGACCGCGTATCACCTTTCGACGTGCACGTGCCGGCATGATAGGGAGGAGTTCGGTCAACCCCATTGCCCTCAGCTCATCGATCTTAAACCCGCGGTAGGTGAACTCTTCACGCCGGCGGGGCATTCTTTTCTGTGTCTTTTTGGGTGCTGCCATGCCAATCACTTCCTGCTCTTACCTGTCCTGCGTGCAGCTACATGCCCGACGGTCCTTCCCGGGGATGTGCCCCGTGCGATCGTCTTGGGGCGGCCTGCATGCTGGTGACCACCGCCACCAAACGGGTGGTCGATGACATTCATGGCGACGCCGCGGACGCGGGGCCAGTTTGATGCGGTATTCCTCATCTTGTGGTACTTGTTGCCGGCTTTCACGAACGGTTTTTCAACCCGTCCGCCTCCTGCAACGATACCGATTGTTGCCCGGCATTTCGCACCGAACCACTTTGTTTTGCCACTGGGCATCCTGACACCGACACGGTCCGGGGTCTTGTCAACAACGATTGCCTGAACGCCGGATGAGCGGACGAACTTGCCGCCATCATTCGGACGGGATTCGATGTTGCATATGTATGAACCTGCCGGGATATTCCCGAGGGGCAGTGTGTTGCCGTTCTTTACTTCAACGTCCGCACCCCATGCGACCGCAGTACCGACACCGACACCTTCTGTGATGAGCATGTATGTCTTTGTCCCGTCTTCAAGTCTGACGAGAGCAATCGGTGCATTCCGTGCCGGATCGTGTTCAATATCAATCACGGAGCCGGTTACAGTCTTGCTGCCATCCCCGATATGCCGCAATTCGGCTTTATACCGGTGGGATGGTGCCCTGTATGTCGGCCCTCCTTTGCCTCTGCTTTGAGTTGTAATACGATGTCCCATGGTCCCCACCTACATGATGCCGAGCCTGCTGAGGATCTCCTCGGCAGCTTTTTCGTTCTCAAAACTCACGATCGCTTTTTTCTCCCCGTGCGTGTTCATCAGGGTGCGGACGCTTGTGACCTTCTGGTCAAACGCTTTTTCAATCTCACGCTTGATCTGGCTCTTGGTCGCTTCCCTGCGGACAAGGAACTGGAGTTTGCCCTGGTTCTCCAGAAGTACCATCGCCTTTTCAGTGACGAACGGATACTTGAGTGTCATTTATTTCCCCTCCAGCCGCGTCAGCGCACTTTCGGTCCAGACGGTCAGCCTTCCTGCCTGCATCCCGGGTGCAAGGTGTTCGACGTTGAGTTGATCGACCGTGACAGCATCCACACCGGCAAGGTTGCGTGCTGAACGCAGGGGTGTATCGGCAGTCACGATGAGCAGGCTCTTGCGTTGCTTGTACCGGCGGCCGCGCATCTTGCCTCTGCCGGCACGAACCTTGCGGCTCTCCTTTGCCCGCTCGACATCCTTGAAGACACCCGCTGCGGTGAGCGCCAGGATTACGTCCTGGGTACGGGCGAGGGTTCCAAACCTGTCTTCAAATACCAAGGGTACTTTCCCGTCAAAGAGATGCCCCCGGCTGCGGATGAGATCTTCCTGAATGCTCGCAGCCACTGCGGATCGGAATGCTTTCTGTTTTTCCTTCTGGTTTATCTGCTTCACGAGCACCTTTGCAACAACAGGCGGGTGTGCTTCCCGTCCGCCCTTTGCCTGGGGGACTTTTGCGGCACGGGAACCGTTCTTGATACGCGGTACATGCGATGCGCCCCGTCCGCTTCCCCAGCCAACAGCAGATGAGCAGATACCCGCATAGGGATACGTCCCGTGTGGTTGTCTGCGGGTACTCTGGAGTGCCAGGACTGCCTTTTTGATCAAGTCAGGACGGTACTCTTCTTTGAACATCATGGGGAGATCAATGTCGCGTGCAACTCCACCTTCAATGGTTTTAACCTGTGCTTTCATCTCTGATCATCCCTGTTTGCTCTGAATGCTCACCTGCTGGATCGTAGGTATTCTGACAACATGTTCACCCTGCCGTATTGCAGGACGGATACGCACCAGTCTCTTGACAGGGCCTGGAATCGAGCCCTTGATCAGGACATACGGGCTGGTGAGCACCCCATAATGGAGAAACCCTCCCGCAGGTGTAATTTCGGTTCCGTTTTCCCCGATCTTCAATATGCGCTTGTTGAATTCCGTACGCTGCTGGAATCCCATCTGCCCTATCTGCGGGACTTGCCAGCGGACGTGGTGTGGGTTCCATGGACCGAGTGTTCCGATATGCCGCTCCTTCCCGCCTCGCGAATGTTTGCGCTTGCGCAGCATGATACCCCAGCGCTTGACAGCACCCTGCGTACCCTTTCCGGTTGTGATCGCGGTAATGTCTGCATACGTGCCGATCTGGATTACATTTGTCAGGTTCACTTCTTTGCCAAGCAGCCTCATGACAAATTCGAACTGCTTGTCGATCGCACCTCCGGCAACCTTGATCTCCATGAGGTCAGGCACTTTTTTTGGTACTCCGGAGAGGGTTACCGGTTGTGTGTACATGACCGCATGGAGTTCAGCAACTTTTCCTGCCGCGATTTCCTCGGTGAGTGCCTTCTTCGCGACTTCTGGGTTATAGTCCTTTGGCATCGTGATGCGCCGGCCGAGTATATTGTCAAGCTGGCCTGACCAGACTTCGGTTAGCGCATGCTTCCCATACGTGTCCCTTGAATAGGCGCGGATGGCAGCGATTTTCATGGCAGGTACCTCGATCACGGTCACCGGCACCATGATCTCTTTGCCCTCTGTGGGGCTGTCCTTATGGTCGTCCACCATGATCACGTGCGTCATACCCACCTTATAGCCGGCAAATCCCTGCAGTATTGGCGCACCTTCGTAGGTAGGCCATGACTGGTATTTGGGGATCGGGCTCTTCGCACGCGTTCTCGGGCTGTATGCAAGAGAACCCCTGCGTGGTCTTTTTGTTTTTGCCATGTGTTCATCAATCCTTCTTTTGCGTGTAGGTTACTCCCAATTCGATACGAACTGCAGTTATTCCGAGAATGAATGCTTTTCTTACATTCATTACAGAAGCCAACACGCGAACCCGGGTGATGTCTGCTCTTTTACGTCAGCAATGGTGGTGTTATTTATCAATGATATGCTTCCACCGGTTCCTGACAATGCTGAACGTCGCCCGGTTCTGGAACTGCCTGCGGATACGATACCCGCAGCGCTACCAATTATTATTGGTGTTCCTGTGTCGCGTAAGAAGATCCTGACTGTAACGCATCCTTCAGATTGCCCTCTGGCATCGAAAGGAACAGGCTCGTCATCCTGACGTCCACCCATGCGCTGGTGTCAGATCCTACCCTGTCAGCCCGTTGTGACGGATCACAACTCCTTCTCGGTATCCCCGACCATAATATGGGGGCGGGGGTTCACCAATCAAAGAGATCCTACGGCAGATGGGGATCTAACCCTGACCTCCTGCCCACCGTCTGGTGTGTGAGCCGGATAATTGCATCCGCATCACACCACAGGACTTCTTTATCTCGGCTTCCTTTATTATAAGATAAAAAACAATATAAACATATCCTCGTTTTATGAGAGATCGGGTTATTGTGATCATTGATTCATTCATAGGATCACAGAATTTTTTTGCAGGCACGTGCGGGGAGGCTCAACCAAAATAAATGTCTCCATCATTGGTAATGTATATTTCGACATTTTCTGAAAGCGAACGTCCCTGATAGCTTTTTGGACGGGATTCCCTGAGATGATTGATTAATGAAATTGTATCGTACCTGACCTTGATATTTAATTTTTCAGCTTCGGAAAATATGAACGCCGGCATATCAAAAAGATCGGTGCCCGAAGCAATTGTACAGAGATGTGTTGAATCGAGAGTATAAAGAAACTCAAGCGTCTCCTTTGCCCTGCGGATATTCTCCATTGCAGATTTTTCAATGGTGCAGACATTTGCCTTCGATGTGGCGATGATGTCGGCGATCTGCTGCTGAGTTAACCCCTGTTTACGATATCTCAACACCTCCATCTGCCGATCAGTGAGCAACCCATCTTTCATAATAATTGATCAACTTTCACAATTTAAACACTTTTCTTTAACCTAATGGACCTGATTTGTGAGATGCAATTCAAAAGGAAACAGATTTTTTAATTATCACAAAAAAATTCATTTTTATCGCCAAGTTACTTCGGGAAAGGATATTTCAAAATGTTTATATGAATACCTTGTGATAGATACGTGTTATAAAAAAAGAGGTGTAAACGATGGTTGTTAAAGTCGGAGTTGCCAAATTAGGCAATATTGCAAGCGGCGTAATGGCCGAACTGCTCCTCGATGAGAGAGCAGACCGTGAAGACATGCAGACATTCATGGCGACCAGCGGCACAAAACTTGAGCCGGCGGATGTTGACCGTGTAGTTTCCAACCTGAAGGCATATAAACCGGACTTCTGTATTGTAGTCTCCCCCAACGGGGTTCTTCCCGGACCGACCGGTGCCCGCGAACAGCTCGCTGCAGCAGGTATCCCGGTTGTCATCATCACTGATGATGTAACCACGAAGAAGGAATGGGAAGGAGTCAAGGCAAGCAAGTTCGGGTACATCATCATGAAGGCAGACTCCATGATCGGTGCACGCCGCGAGTTCCTCGACCCCGTCGAGATGTCCGACTACAACGGAAACCTCGTCAAAGTGCTGGCACTTACCGGTGCATTCCGCAAGATGCAGATTGCACTTGACAAGGTCATCGACCAGGTCAAGGCAGGCAAGAAAGGCGATGCACTCGAGCTCCCGAAGCTCATCATGACCACCGACAAGGCTGTCGACGGTGAATTCACCAACCCCTTCGCACTTGCAAAGGCACGCGCTGCATACGAGATTGCATCTGCAGTCGCGATGGTCAACGTCAAGGGCTGCTTCATGACCAAGGAATGGGAGAAATACATCCCGATCGTTGCAAGCGCTCACGAGATGATGAGATCCGCAGCAATGCTCTGTGACGAGGCCCGCGAGCTCGAGAAGGCAGGCGACAGCATTCTGCGCCAGGCCCACAAGAAAGACGGCACGCTTGTCGCCAAGAAGAAACTCGTTGCAAAATTCGAGTAAATTAATCTGATCTTTTTTTTATTCCTTTCTAAAGTACTTCCCGATATCCTCCGGGAGGGTAAGGATCACCGGCTCCAGATGCAGACGTTCCATAAAAGCAGAGTCACTCGTAGACTGGGGATTGGGATTAATACGGGAGATGAATGTGCAGAATGCAGAAAATCCATGATCCTCTCCCATTTTATCAAAAAATATCGACATGTTAAATGAATATGTTCCCAGTTTCTGGTACAGGGAAATGACGGTGAGCAGATCCTTTGCCAGCCGATCCACAAAATTCTCAAGTTCGGCGATGCTGGAGACCGGGAGTATTCCCCGGATCTCCTTTTCACCCAACGGGACGCCCTGTGCATACCAGAAAATTTCATCGCCGAAGAGGTACCGTTCTGAATCGCGTTCCTGCTTTCTGACCGCATCCCAGTAGGTTTCTTTGTTGTTATTGCGGTACTGGTCACTTGCCCTGATGTAGCGCTCTGCCAGTGTTGATGGGCGCCTGTCAGAAAGTCCCTGCAGGTGAGGATGGACAAGGCTTGCACCGGCAGATGGTAAAAAATTCCAGTTGATGCTCGGGTAGCCATCAAAGCGCTGCAGGGTTTCGATCTGTGCAAAGAGGGCATCTGAAATCTGCCGCAAAGAGAATTCCAGGACCATATGCTGCCGTGTGATCACCGTTACGGTGTGCCATTCGGCAAAGGGAAAGAGATTTGGGAAGGTGACACTCTCCCCTCGGGTAACACGGCGGTTATCAGAAAATGTGGGAGTAACCGTTAAGACATTCTCCGGACAGAACGGGCAACCTGAAGAATCCGCATGCGGCAATAGTGACTGATCGATATGACGTTTCAATCGCTCAGGGCTGATTTTGCACCGCAGACCTGTATAGCGTTCCTCACGGTACTGGAGGATTCCTGTTCCGACAGCGATCTCGGAAATCGTAAACATGTTCGTTCATGTTCTGATATGATTCGACAGCGAGATAGTAGTTTTGATGGGATTATACAGGCAGTGCAGGTGAGGTAAAAAGGGAAAAAAGTTGGTGGGATACCGCCGTGATTGGCAGTATGGTTCTGCATCCGATCCGGCAGGTTGTACAATAGGATTATACAACGTACTTGCCGAGCAGGCGGATGGAGTTGGTCATGTCCGGACCAAGCGGTGAGCCGAAGATGATCTGGGTAACACCGGATTTGGTCAGGGCTTCACACTTTACCTTCACCATTTCAGGAGTGCCTGCGATGGTGAATGCATCGATCTCCTTGTCCCCGACAAGTTCTCCAACCGTCTTGAAGTCGAACTTTCCGAGTGCAGCCTTGATCTTTGCAACGTTGTCAAGGTTGAGACCGTGGCGGGTGAGGAGGTCAGGGGGTGAGCCGGCTGCGATGAATGCGGCAACGATCTTTGCGGAGTTGCGTGCCTTCTTCTCGCTCTGGTCAATAGACATTGCTGTGTAGGCACCAATATCAAAGTTCTTCTTGCCGACTTTGTCGCAGGCTGCCTTGATGATCGGGATCGCGATTGCGAAGTCCTTGGGGTTGGACGCGTTGATCAGTGCACCGTCTCCGATTTTTCCGGCGAGTTCGAGAACTTTTGGTCCCTGAGCGCCGATGTAGATCGGGACTCCCTTCTTCTTGTCGGGAAGGTTGACACCCGTCAGCTTTGCGCCATCATAGTCAAAGAATACCAGCCCTGACTTGTTCACCTGTTCACCGGTGCAGAGCTTCCTGATCTGTCCCACCGCTTCTTCCAGACGGGCGACCGGCTTTTCGCCCTTGATCGCGATTTTGGGGAGGGTTGACAGGTCACCGGGTCCGATACCGAGGACGGCGCGGCCGTCGGAGATCTCATTTAATGTGCAGAAGAACGATGCCATCGCTGCGGGCGTGTCCGTGAATGCGTTCATAATACCCGGACCCATCTTGAGGGTCGATGTTGCCTGTGCAATTGCAGCGAGCGTCGGGTAGCAGTGGCGGTTGTTGTAGTGGTTAGTGATCCATGCAAAGTCGATATCTTTTGACTCCGCAAGTTTACAGAAGTTAACTACTTGCTTTACGTTGACATTTCCTGGTACAAATTCTATTCCATATGACAAGGCTTGTTCACCTCATTGAGTATTACCGTACACGCACTTAAATAAATTATCATTTAACGTTGATCATCACGCTCGATTCTGGTCAAATCTGGAAAATTGACTCATTTTTATGGTCAGATTTGGGGGCAAATCCCATGCATCGGAGTGAAACGCAGGAGCATTTCTCTGGTCAATTGCCTGCTCGGGGTTTATTTGGGGTATCGTATAAAATAATTTTTTTATAGTACAGTCAATTTATATAATTTCGCAATGTCAAAATTCTTTTTTCATTCGACACTATAACAGGAAATTAAATTCTCAAATATCACACCCTATAAGATATTGAACTACGAGGAACCAATATTTTACCACAAAACACGAGTTAATTGAAACACTCAAACGGCGCTTTTATGCGAATTCTAGCGATTGGTCTTGGCGGGGCAGGAGGCAGAATTGTGGATCTGCTCTACCGGGCAGACCGTCGCAGCAGCAAAGTGGCGTGTGTGGAAGCCCTGGTACTTGATGTTGATGCCGAGAGTCTGTCACAACTCAGCGTGCTTCCCGAATCATCGAAAATCTATTTTCCACCCATTGACCTAGCGAATCCACGGGATTCCCCGGATTCCAGCGCGACGACGGCAACCATCGATATTGCCGAGGTGACGGGGCGTGTCCATACCATGGCATTGGGGGAAACTGATGCAATCGTCATCTGTACCGGGCTCGGGGGGGGACTTGTTGACGTCGCACCCCACATCATTGCGGCACTCCGCACCAGCATGGTTGAACCGATCTTCGGGCTTGTCACACTCCCCTGTCTTGCGGAGGGGGAGCGATGCTCGGCGAAGGCTGCGGATGATATCGAGACACTATCCCCATTGCTTGACGGAGTGGTTATCTTCGATAATGAAACATGGTATAAAAAGATTAAATCCCAGAAGAAGACCCTTGCGCGTGAGGAACTGAGTTTTGCAGCAAGAATTGGGCTGAAAAAAAAGCCGGATCAGATCTTATCTCCAGCACAAAGAGTTTACGCGTCTTTGAATGAGGTTATTGTCCGGCGTATCAGTCTCATACTCCGTGCTGGGGAATTCAAAGCTGACGGAGGGCTTGAACTTGCAGAAGTTGTCCTCGATGCCGGAGAGGTTCTGAATACGATGAGGGGGATGGGATTTATCACCATAGGATATGCTGTCGAACAACTGCCACATAACCCCCTGAACTTTTTGAAAAAATGGCGTCCGACCGGATTTTTTGCGGACGAACATCAGAAAAAAGCCTCCCGGATCGTTGAGCTGGCAAAACAGGCAATTTATCATGATGTGTCTGCCCCCTGCGATTTGACAAGCGCAGAGAAAGCCCTGATTCTGATCGCGGGACCTTCGCATGAACTTTCGATGAAAGGCTATATGACGGTACGGAAATGGATCGATCGGAGCATAGCCGGACTCGAGACGAGATCCGGAGATTATCCGGTGACGAGCACCAGATTTGTTGCCATCATCGTCATGCTGACAGGGCTCAAAAATATTCCCCGTATCGAGGAACTCAAACAGATCCGGACCCAGTATAAAAAACACCTTGCCGGAGAAAAGGCGGCCACCGAGGAGATCGTCAGTGAAGAAGGATTCCCCCCTGAAAAGGGTGTTGCCGCATCATCCCGTTCTTCTGATAAACCATTAAAGCTCAGGGATCAGATGATTTCTCTGCCCAAAAAGAAATATCCGGGGGAGTATAAGGGGGGAGATACGGGCATAGGAGATTCACCGTACCCATCGATAACCACAGGATTGGATTCCCCCCTTCCCGTGACAACCGGTTCACAGGGAGAACCCGCTGAAACCTCGACCACCAAAACCGGAACCGACCACCGGCGCCGTGTAATTGTGGCAAAACCGCATGAACCGGGTCGGGCCACAGGAAAAATATCAACCACGGGTAAAGAAACTGCGATACCAGTAAAAAAGATACTCGCTTCCCATTCACCACTCCCTTCACAGGAGAAAACACTGGTAGCATTGGATGATCGTAACAAGCTCAAAGAAAAGGAACGGAAAAAGATTGAACGGGAACTGCAGAAACAGCGATTGATGGCAATGACCGGTAAGGATCCGAAATTTGATCGGGATTACCGGAAAACACATGTTACAGAATCCAGTTCCCAACCACCACGTCAGGCCGTTTATAGAACTGAACGCGAGGAATTAAATCACGTCTCGGTTTCAACCCGTCAGATCCATAAAAAAGAGGAAATGCAAAAAATTGTGCTCCATAAAAAGAAAGCCCAGACGGATCACGCTTCTTCTCCGACACTATCTGAAGCTGGAGAAAACCCTCCGGAATCAACGACGCTGGATGGAGAGAGACGATTCGCTGTGGAAAGCATTCAAAACGGCAATAATGATACGATCGATGAATGGATCAAACAGGCATCGTACAGGAAAAAAGACGGATTGTTTGAAGGGGAAAGCTTCAAGCTGAAAGATGCGTCACCCACGGTTAGTGATGATGCACTCCTGCACACGGACCTTAAACGCGCACGTACCCTGACAGGAAGTACTGGTATCATAAAGGACATCACGCAATCAGAATCGGCAAGAGAGCGCGACCGATCATTTAATAAAACGAAAAGAAAAACTGATGAAGATATTACGTGGGTGAGCTGATTAGTTCGTCTCCATCACTTTGGCAAAGGGGATATTTCCGGCTCCGATTTCGGTTTTAATATCAAATCCCTGTTCCGCCGTATTGCCGATGAAATTCAAACCGCTGAAAGCAACAATTGACAGGCGGTACGGGTTATGCGGCAGGTTGAATACCTGGTTCCCCATACTCACCGGAAATATAAAACCACACTGTTTCATCTGCCCGATTGTATCTTCGACCTGATGCAAAGCAAAGGAGGGAACTTCGCGCACATTCGCAAGCGTAATTCCTGACCGTGTTCTGCAATAGCTGTTGATCGATGTGAGTCCAGAAGAGATGAACAGTTCCAGCGGGTCGATGGTCGTCCCCCGATAACCAATCAGATCAACAAACCGTTTCGGCGTTCCCCCTGCGATTTCAAGCCTCCCCCCGTACGCCATCTTTACCGGAATCCCGTTCCTTTGAAAAACACCATCCATCGAGATGCTGCATATTGTAATGATCCCTGCTGATCCATGCGGAATTCTCGGATCATTGTCAATGATACGATACGATGAGAAGAACCCACATCCCGCTTTCACAACCTCATCAAATGCTGCCTGAATACGATCGAGAGATTCTTCAGGAACAACGGAGAGGTTGTATGCCACATCGCCGGTCCCGGAAGAAGGGTCAAACGTGCTGCGATACGCAAGCCGTTCGAGCTTTGAAATAACAAACCCGATACGGTCATCGACCAGCGCATTGTCGGTCTCCTGAAATCCTTCGGGTGTCAATATCCTGCCCTGATTGCCGACCTTTTCGGTAAAACCCATCGTATCAAGGTAACTGAGATAATATTGAACCGCACGATCACTGAGGATAAATCCGCGTTCTGCCATGAGTTCCGAGAGGCGCTTTGCCCCAACAGGTTCACGGTGTTCTTTTAAAATCCTGAGGATCTCGACATATTTACGCTCGGTTCGGATCATGCTTAACGCGCCCCGACAACACCATTGCTGTCCTGATATCGCCCATTATAGAGCTGATTCCCGCCGCTCACTTCATGGAGAACCATCTGCACCACACGCTCATGCTTCTGAATCTCTATGTCCGCCGCACCCATGTTGGTCAGGCACAGGGTCAGCTGCCCGCGAAACCCTGGATCCACAAAACCGGCACCGAGTAGGACACCCCTCCTGCCAAGCGATGATCGACAGCGGAGTGTGCCCGCAACGTTTTCTGGCAGCTCCACCCATTCAAGACTGGAAATGAGTGTGCACGCACATTTGGGGAGTGATACATTTTCGGCCGCACGGAGATCGTACGAAGCGGGTTGCTGGGAATCATCACTGTAGGGTCGTATTACCAGACTACCCTGCAGCGAGTCGTTCCCGAGCTGTTTGCGAATTTGGGTGCCGGAGAGGATCATTCAATAGGATTTGGGAGAAAACGCTTAATAACTTTTGATGAGAAACCATCCAGAAGGATCCATGGGGTAGAGGATATCCTCTTGGGCTTCGGACCCAAGGACGCGGGTTCGATTCCCGCTGGGTCCGCTCGCTTAATTTTAAAAAAAAAGTGATTATGTTGCTTCGACACCCACCCTCGAATTCAGAGTATTCAGGACTTCAAAACCTCTAACGTTTATTCAAAGAGTCCAATCTTGTTACCAGGAACACTCCCGCGCCTGTCAGCCGGGACAACGAGTCGCGGCAGACCACAGAACATATTCGTAAAAGGGATATTTCCGCATCTTCGCCCCCGCCCCCATGGCGCTCCTGGTTGTGATAGTCCCAAAACAGGCAATGCATCACTATTCCCTGCACAGGAATGGGGTGGGGACCGCAAACACGAGAAAAGGGAGGTATGACGGGAAACGATTTATCCAAAAGAGGTCAGGGACCGGGAACAGGGGTTCTCCCTTCCCTCTGTATTGGTGGTGGACGTTATACAACCATAAAAAAATTATTCGAGTTTGATGTACGCACGACCTCCTGTTCCAACGGTGATACCTGGTGCCATGATAGTCTCCCGATCACTGGGTGCATCAGGCGCGGTCGCATCGACACGAATATAGTATTCACCCGGGGGCAGCATCCGGACGTCCAGGCTGGAGTGATCAAGGGTAACACTTTTGTCGACGTAGATTGTATCGAACATGACCCATGTATTCCCGCCGTCATTTGAGTACGAGATCCGTTCGGTCACCGTCTGGTTACCGCCATAGGTGATCCCCCATTCGAGAGGAATCGAATCGGTTATGACACCCGAAGCAGTCGAATGGAGGTTGAATATGTCCAGCGTCGTCGCATTGAGACCTGTACCTGTGAGGTTCATGACGGCACTGATGTATGTTTCCGGTAAATCGAGAGTCTGCTCCCCGTTATTGAATATAATTTTGGATCCGGGCCCAAAAATCTGGATATTTCCGGGTTTATCAACCCTGAACCGGAATTTTGTCTCCCACGTCTGGTTGATGGAGATGTTGCCTGCACTGAACGTGAGTCCGGTGCTGGTCAGCCATTCGTTCGTCTGGTCGAAACTGTAGGGGTACATCGTGTATGTCCCAAAATCCGGGGAGACACTTGGATTAGAAGGTTTGGGTACCTGGTCAGAAAGCGGATTCATGGTCTGGTTCCAGCTGGTAACCCACGTGGACACTCCGGGTATATAGATGTAGGAGAACACCTGCTGCCCTGGCACCTGAGTGGTTACATTGTTGTAGGTCACGTTTACGTTCTGGAACGAGAGGTTCATCTGCGTATTGACGCCGGCTATCTGCTTCAGTTCACCGGCAATGGATTTGTAAATATCGGCAATGTTGGAGGCACTCCCGTTGTAATATTTTCCTCCGGTCGATTCCGCAAGAATGCGCAGGGTGTCTTTTCCTCCCGCTGATATGGATGATGCAAACCCAATCGAGTAGATGATGATATTATTATTTTTTGCGTATATGGACATATTCTGGTTGCTGAACTGGCCGGAACCAAGGCCTGAGAATGAGTAATAATTCGAAGTGAGGTCATCATATTCGATTGTTGAGGAGCCGGTACCTCGTGCAAGGGGGTCGCCGTAATAGTTATAATCCCCGTCGGAAAGGACAATGAGCGACCTGACCACACCTGTACGCCCGTTTGTCTTGACCTCGTTCACCGCTTTATAAACGCCGTACCTCATCTCGGTATAGCCGGAAGGAACCATATTATTGATAGCCGTATAGACTGCTGTCTTGCATGAGGAAAGGCCCTGCTCAACAACGGCATAATCGCTATACGTCCTCGGACTCCCGGCATACCCTGACACTTCTGCGTACCCGTTTGTACCAAATGAGACGAGCCCGATATGATCCTGAATGGTGCTCACGCTCATCGTGTCGACGAATACTTTCGATGCGTTCATCACCGATACCATCCGGTCGGGCGTATCATCGGTCATACTGCCGGACCGGTCCGTGACCAGCACGGTATCGATCTGTTTTGCCGTCAGTTTCCAGCCATCGCCAATCAGTCTGATATCCACATCAAAGAAACTGCTCACATTCACCGTAGCGGGGGATACGCTGGTCTCCACCCGGAGGTAGGGATAATTCTTGAACGAAACGGTGATGGGCAGTGACCGGCCCTTCCATGTTGCAGTGACCGTTGCAGTCCCGTTAGCAGTTGGCTGGTATGTAGTACCTTGTACAGGGAATTCGCCGGGATACAAATCGACAATTGCATTCCCGTTGGCATCGGATATCGCACTTATCGTTGTAAGGTACGTGCTTGAACTGAAGGAGGGGCGCGTTGTCAGGATCGTGGAATTCGTATATCCCGAAAGCGTGAACGATACGGTCTCGCCATCGACCCCGTTGCCCATCATGTCCATGACCTTCGCCGTAATTTTTGCGGTGGTTGGCGGGTTTGCCGGGACATCCCTGCTTGGCATCATCTGGGGGATGGCAGTCACCACAAAGGATACGGGATCCGTATCGTAAAATTGCACTGTTTGTGAACACCACACCGAGGTGTTTGCGAGCGCAACCGCGGTGATGTTGAAGAATCCGGTCGTCGATGTCCGGCCGTACTTAAGCCCTGCTACCTGACCAAGAGAGTTCGTGGTGAAATTGCCAAGCGAGTTATTGTCTGAAGTAATTCTAACTGTCTGGGCACCCGCTGGATTTCTGAATTTATCCGTGAGTGTATATACTATGTCAAATTCCGAGCTGCCGTCTGCCGGTAGAGCGGGGGGATTTCCCGTGGGATAAAATGCCTGCGTGATGAAGAACGGTGTAGCCTGCGTGATACCCTTAATATAGGGATACAGGGGGTTGGGCATATTTTCGATATTTGGGATGTAGATGTTGTTCTCACCGGGAGCAGTGTCAACTTTTGCCGTTAATGTAATATTTCCTACAGCATCCGTGCTGTCGTAGAACGTAGTGGCATAATCGGAAGTTGCGTTTTTCAGCCCGCCGGTGCCCCGTCCCCCGGGGGGCATGTACATCGTGAATTTCATCGTGTGGACTTTGGCAGGATTTCTATTGTCCACACGGTTGCCATAAATATCCTTCAGCGTGACGATAAATGGCGTCGTCTGATCGACAATGACCTCGCTCTGGTAAGAAAGAGAGGCAGAGTATGCAGGATTATGATCGATAAACTGTTGAAAAATAACCTCATTGGTGGTAGGTAATCCACCGACAGTATAGGATACAACAGCATGAATTAGGGCGGTCCCGCTTGTCTTATTCACGGTAAAAGTAGTAGTTGCAATACCTAATCCATTGGTACTGGTTTCGCGGGGGCTTACATTTCCATACACAATATTGTTCGAAAAAAAAGTAACAGGCACAGCACTGACATCACTCCCCGTGCTTATATTCGTGACATGTACTGTGATGATCGTGGTGTCAACAGTATTTGCCACCGGCCAGTCCACACTGGTGGACATGGTCGCGAAATCAGGTAATAGTGCTGATGCTACTGTGATGAGCATCAGGAAACAGGTAATTACACAAATGCCCTTTCGCCAGATCATACCACATACCCCAAGAAAGAATACTTACACTTTCAACTATATAAAGTTTTTTCAATTAAAAAAACTATTAAAGCATTATTTTTTAAATAATACGAACAATTTACAGATGAAAATGGATAAATGGATCAGATTTCATTTCTCCGGATGATATGGCGGCGCGGTTTTTGGTTCATGCGCCTTATAATCCCAAAGACCACAAGTACTCCGATGGCACCAACAATAATGAGCAGGATAAAACCCCAATCAAGGTTCTTGTCCAAGGTGAACGTTACCGACCCGGAAGAATTTCCAAGAATAATTTCCTTCTGGATTGAAACCGGTTGATACCCTTCTTTTGAGGCGGAAATATTGTAGAGGGTGTTGAATTTAAGTCGGGTTGCAACCTGCCCGTTCTCATTTGTGGTTCCGATGGTTCTGCTGTTCAGTTCGATTTTTGCATCAGGGATAACCTTTTGATCCTTATCACGGACATAGACGGCGAGGTCGGCCTGTTCATAGGGAAGTTCGATAGTGAAATCATCGCCCTGTTTTGTCACCGAAATTGTTTTTTTCGTTATGACGTACCCCTCCTTCCTCACCTCAATCTGATACGTCCCCGCGACGATACTGCCAAAAACATGCCGCCCGTACTGGTCGGTATATCCGGCCAAAGTTGTATCAAGGTAGACGCCGGCGTCCTGAACGGGATCACGGTTTTCATCAAAAACGGAAACGAATGCTCCCACAGGAACTTTAGAAATCTGTATCGCAACCAGCGCCTCCTCATCGCCGATTGTCTTCCGTTCTATAAATGATTCGTACCCTGCTTTTTTGACTTCGATTACATATGGTTTACCGCGTTCAAGCGGGAGTATGAGAATCCCGCGGGCATCTGTTGTGCCTTTCAGGGCAGAGTTCAGATACACTTCAGCATCCGGAACGGGATTGTTGGTTTTATCAATGACAACAAATGAGAAGCGGTCGTTCCTTAACAACCAGTATTGCACATCCTTGTTTTCAGCACTAATTTGGATTGGCGGTGGAATACGGGACTGGTAATAGGGAGCAGTGATTGCTAAATCGTAGAATGTGTTTGCTTTTACAGCGAAACTGACGATCCCATTGCTGTCGGTTTTTTTCGTTTCAGTGACGTTGTCAACGGTGATTTTGACATCGGCGTTTTGAACCGCTGCCAGCGAATCGGTGTCATACAATGCTACCTTGAGGACAAGGGTTTTACGGGTCATGTTGACAAGGACTAAAGTTAAGTTCTTGGCCACCGTATTCTCCCAATCCTCATACCCCATTTTGGTAATTCTGATATTGAGATCATTCAATCCTGAATGGGTCAGAAAGTACGTTCCGGTATTCGTGGTTCTTCCTGAGTTTGCACCATCCACATAGATGGTCGCCTGTGAAATTGTAGTATTATCCAGACTATCCTGCACAGTGATCTGCAGGCTCGTTGCCTGTACAGCGCTGCAAAGAAGGATTAAAAGCAGCAGAGCAAAAAAGAAACGAAACAGATGCTTATTCATAGGTAAATATCCTCTACTGCACATATTTGAGCGCATCGGTTCAAAATGCCCGCCCTGACGGAACCCGATCGAGAAGCATCCCTTCCACGAGCACCGGCATGAGCCTTCTCCCCTCCTCGAGAGCTTTCTGGAGGCGCCAGCTCCGGTCAGCATAAATGGTGAACAGCGGTTCACCAACCTTGACCATCTTTCCTTTTTTTGCATGGAGCAAAATCCCGGCTCCACGATCATGCGGAGCTCCCGCAATTCTGGCAAGGGTGATCAACGACTTGTTGTTCATCTCAATTACATACCCTGAAGAGGGTGAATGGACGATGAACTGGTGTTCGCCTGGCGTGATGTCCCCGGATTTTATATTCGGATCCCCCCCCTGGATCTCGATGATTTTCCGGAACTTTGCCAGCGCTTTTCCTGATGTAAGGAGTTCCTGTGCCATTGCTGCACCGCTGCCCTGAGCTGCCTTCCCCGACATCTCCAGTGCGATTCCGGCAAGGGAGATGCTTTTCTGGATAAACGAATTCGGTTCAGTGACTCCCTCAAGCACACGGAGTGCCTCAATGACCTCGAGTTTCGGGCCGATGCTGTAACCAACAGGGATATCGCCATACGTAAGGGCACATTCCACCCGCATAGTAAGCCGTTCTCCAAGTTCTATAAACTCACGTGCGAGTTTCCGCCCGTCCTGTATCGTAGGTACTTTGGTATGCTCACCCACGGGGATGTCAATGACGACTAGGTTTGCACCGACGGCAAATTTTTTTGCCATGACACTGGCCAGCATCTGCCCCCGTGCATCAATCTTGAAAGGGTATTCCTGAATGATGATACGATCATCTGCCGGGGCGATGTTGGTCGCACCACCCCAGACAATCACAGCCCCAATCTTTTCAGTCATCTGCTGGACTTCACTGGCGGAAAATTCAACAAACGCCAGAACTTCCATGAGGTCAGCAGTGCCTCCCGCCCCGGTGATTGCACGGGAGCTTGTCTTAGGTATCTTGAGTCCGCTTGCGGCAATAATTGGGACAACCAACAGCGAGATTTTGTTGCCCGGAACTCCGCCGATGGAATGTTTGTCTACAATCGGTTTTGATGCGAATTTTATCTGCTCGCCGGTCTCAACCATGGCGCGGGTGAGGTGCTCCACTTCGTCCATATCAAGAGGGTTGATGTATGATGCCGTGATGAACGCGGTGAGCTCTGCAGGTGAAATGTCGTCGTTTACCACATCTTTGATGATGGCAAGCGTCTCCTCCTTGTTCAGCCTGCCACCATCCATCTTCTTCTTGATGTACTCAAGCGATGCGGGTCTTCCTGCTTCGCGGATTTCAATACCATCACCATCCTTCAGTCCCAGCCGGTCATTGGTGATCCGATAAATACCGACTGTGCCCTGTTGTGCGATGGTGATCGTGGTGTCAACGAATGCAGTAACAGAGACACCATTTGTCGGATTGATCACCTGCACGCGGTCGCCATCAAGAACGCCGATGCTGCGTGCGTCCAGCCGGTTGAGCAGGACACCCCGTTTGGTAATATCAAGCACTTTTGCAAAAAACTTCGTCACAGTTGAATCCTCTCCCGTACTCACATGGTGAATAATTCACTTTTTATGAGGTACTATTGAAAGGCATCCTTAAATGCTCTCCCCCGTTCAGGAAACGGCAAAAACTCAGATGAACGCGATGAGAAGAGACGCAAAAACCCGGCTGGTTTTTTGAATCTTTTTTAAAAAAAGGTAGGTTTAGTTTTTAGTTCAGTGCTTGCGCACAACGAGGAACGCAACAGCACCCAGACCGATCAGGGCAACCAGTGCACCAAAGCCCGGCTGTGTGGGGGTCTTGGCTGGTGCTACGGTTGTCTCGACTGGCGGGGCGGTTGTTACGACCGGGGCTGCAGTTGTTACAACGGCTGTCGGGACTGCGGTTGGGGCAGCTCCTTCAAGGACGTTGAACAGTGCAGTACCGGTTACTTCATGAAGGATCCAGTTTGCCTTGACAATGTACTCGTCCGGCTTGAACGTGGATGCGTCCACATCGAACGTGAGCTTGTTCATGCCACTGTCACCCTTCGTGACTTTCGCTGTTCCGGTTGCGCCGCTGAACTCACCGCTCTGGCTCTTCTGAGTCGGCTTGAATGATGATGAATAGACTTCGAAGAGGACTTCGTCGTCTACCGCAAGGTTGGTCTGTGCGGTGATGGTGAACTTGTCGCCAACGTGGCGGTCACCGACAGCATCCACGCGGATGACCGGCTCCTCAACGAGGAACTGGAGCTTCGTGTAGGTATCATCGACGTTCGGGTCGTTGATAGCCTGGGCGAGCGCCTCGGCTGCGTCAGATCCCTGCAGGCTTCCGGCTCCGAGGAGGTTGAATACCTTGGTACCCTCGGTATTGCCATTCTGGCCATAGCCAAGCCTGAGGTTGTAGACATAGTTGCCGTTCAGATAGATATCGAACTGGTCGTTCTGCATCGGGTGCTGGACGACAACGAAGTACTGGCCGGATGCCCAATCCCAAGTCGTTCCTTCCTTGATCTCGAACTCGAAGGATGCGTCTGAGTTTACCGATGCGGTGTCATGAACGGCTTTGTTCTTGCCGAGGATCCACATCGCAACACCCTTTGAGGGCTGGCCTTCAGCAGTGCCGCGGACAAATATCTTGTCGCCCCTTGCGACAGTTGACTGCGATACGGTTGCAGAGACGAACGGCTTCTTGATGATGATGGAAACCGTGCCATAGGCAACATCGGTCAGTTTGTCTTTAGAGCGTGGCGCACTTACAGCGTAAACCGTGTAGGTTCCTGCATCGAGCGCGACCGTTGCGGTGCCCCACTTCCATGACCAGGTGTTGTCAGAATTGACATCGACAATCTTGAATGTCGAGGTTGATCCATCCACAACCGTTGAAGCGTCGGAACGCGGGTCGGTTGAGAACATTGAACCGGTCGGGTGCAGGTTGGGTCCGCTGATGAAGAGATAGGTCTTTACAGTCTCGGTGTTGGTACCGGAGAACTTGATCTCTTCACCGAGGTAGTAGCTGCCGTCACCGGCTGCGGTGATGGTAACTGTCCCCTTCTCGACTTTTACGTCACACTCGTCGGTCTTGTAGTCTTTCGCCGCTGTTGTGGTTGAACTTGCGATGTATGCATCGGTGTAGCCAGCCTTCGTGTTGTTCTCGACGCGGATGGTGTACTTCTGTGCCTTTGTCTGGTTTGATGTGGTGAACTCAATCGTCCGGACACCATTCTCGTTTGTCTTGATCATTGCCCAGTATTTGGTTCCGTTGAAGTTTTTGTCGAAATTTGAGTTGTAGGGAACCTGCTGGAAGACGTACTCTGGCTCCTTGTTTTCTGGTATGAATCTACCATACAACATGGGATTAACGTCAAAGACTGTCAGACCATTGCTCGGTGAAGCGTTGTAGACTCCCACCTGATTCGGTGCGATCATGGGCGGCTGATCGTCATATAAACCGCTCATCTGGCTGGTACCCTTGACCCAGACCCAGTAGAACGTGGCGGGCTTACCCGTGACAGTCACCGAGAACGGCTTGCTGCGGGTGACGGTGTCCTTGTTCGGTGTAATCTTCACCGTGTCAGAGACGATGGTGATGGTGCGTAGCTCGCTGATCGTCTTGCCCGAATAGTATGCACCGGCGTTCGTGTAAAAGTCCTTCATCTGGTTGATGTTGAACTCTGCATAGACCGTGTAGGTGCCTGCCGGGTAGACGCTCTGCCCCATTGCATCGAGGGCTCCGGTGTCCCAGTACAATTTGTTGGCTGGCGAGTCGCCAGTCGAGGAATTGCCCCAGAACCATGGTTGCTTGTCCACAAACATGCCGGTGAGCGGAATTGCTTTGGATGCAGAGTCCGACACAGACCCGTTGCGAAGAGCATCCAGGATGTTGCCCTGGTCGGTCTTCACCCGGATATCGATGAATCCCTGGGTTGTCTTCGTGGATGCAGCGCCGGTCGTGGGATTAACTCCATAATACGATGTTTGCGTGGAATCCGCATCCCAAACTGGTACCGGCGTAAGATCTGTACGCATGCCAGTCGTTGCAATCGAGTATCCGTTCGTCACAACAGCGATCGTTAATCTTTCTCCTGTGGGGACAGACTTACCCGTGACATCCTTGTTCTGGCTCCAATCCCAGACCTTCACATCGATTAAGGGGTCAGCCACAGTGATGTAATTTTCACCTGTACAATCGCCGAGAGCTGGACCGCAACTATCGTACCAGTTACCTAATTTGTCTGCAAAGGTTGCCTGGTCGACTGAGAAAGCAGTTCTGCTGTTGGTCACATCAACAGTGACAGCTACAGCCTGCGAATCTTTGAACCATGAAATATAGGTTCCCGTAATAGGAGTGCTAATACAGAGACCTTGTTCTCCAATAAACACGGTTGCAGTATTCTGAATCCCTTTGCCAGTGACGGCAGATGCCGGCAGGACTGCAAGCATCAGCAAGAGAGAGAGCGCAACCAGTGTTATGGTTAATCGCTTAGTCATTTGTTTTCCTCCAAATCTAACATCATACATTCCAAGCCGCGAACCTGAGATTCGACAGATGCCGAATAACCGTTCTGCGAGCCCGATACTCCGTTTTACACGGAATATGATTGCATATTTGTAAAAGAGCTGATATATCCTTTGTGGTTGTTTTTTGGGGGGAATCCGACGATGGAATGGGGCGTTTTTTCTGTTTCAGGGGCTATAATTTGTCTGATTGATGGTAAATTTGAACGCCCCCACTCCACGTCCCCTATACGTACACTTTGTTATAGGTACTGTGATACGCGCACGGTATTAATATTTTAATGTACATTAATGTCCATTCGTTTTTATGACAATCAAGGATGAGCAAACCATGATGGTTATTGAACCCGTCATGTGATTTCAACACGTTTACATGCATCCCCCTCTCCATGATTATGCATGAGGCTGATCCGGGCACCTGCGATCGGGCGGGCACATGAGCTTGTCGTAAAGATGATCCTTGAGAAGGGGTGGGTGCTCCGGACGGAGGATGACGAGGCGACGATCGAGTTCGAAGAAGTGGCACTCCAGGTGGACACCCCGCTCTCTGAGCCGATGGTAAGCCCCCATTCCCGGTTCCAGCAGAGGTTTGTCGAGCAGTATGCCCACGATCTGTTGCAGGGATCCAAAGCCTCCTTTGAGTATGATTATCACGGGCGCCTTTTTGACTGGGGGGAGCGGCTCACCAGCACTGGGGAGGATGTGCATGTAGACCAGATCGCCTACATCATCAACAAACTCCGCCAGTCCCGGAACAGCCGGCGGGCTATCGCCATCACGTGGAACCCGGTGATTGATGAAACCCTCGATGACTGCCCCTGCCTCCAGCTCGTCCAGTGTGTCCTGCGTGACGGCATGCTCCGGATGCGGGTGGTGTTCCGGAGCAACGACATGCTCACTGCCGCGGGTGCCAACATGTATGCGCTCGTCCAGCTCCAGAACCATATTGCCGGTCAGCTTGGTGTGCCGTGCGGGACGTACACCCACATCTCCCTCGTCCCGCATGTCTACTACATCCGTGACATAAACGACATCGAACCGTTCTGTGGCAAAGGCACATTCATCCAGCCGGTTGCAGAAGTATGCCGGGAATGCCAGCGGTGCTCCCGGGGGTCCACGGTATGACAGCCCGGACTGTCTCCGTCACTTTAATTAATCAACAACGCTAAAAATGAGAGGCACACAGCCCGGTAGTGTAGCGGTCAATCATGCGAGACTCTGGATCTCGCGACAGCAGTTCGAATCTGCTCCGGGCTATCCCTTTTTCCGGTGGTATCCTTCACGCAGTGATCCGGTCCCCCTGACTCCTGATTTCAGGCAATCAGGGCGGCAAGCAGCCCGCAGAGAAAGACCGCACCAAACATGCCCGCTCCCCCGATACTGACCCTGCTCACGCTGCTGTTTTTAATTGCGGGGAGGGTACAGACGCCGGCGCCAAGCACAATCCCCGCGGTACCCCCGGCAAATGCAACCACCGCGGCAGAGAGCCCGGTGCCACCCGTCAGCAGAAGCCCGAGGGCGAGAGCCGACACGGCAGGGACAAAGAGAGGGGCACGGATGCCGTACCCGGGAATGATGGTCGTTAAAACCCTGGTAATAAGTGCGACGATGAGGAGGGCGATGCCTGCCTGCAGGAGCAGCGATTCCCCGGTCAGTCGCTGCACCTCAACGAGAAGAAAGCCCGATACAATCAACGGGATCACGGCCCCCCCGATGTTGATTGACAGTTCAGTGGTCAGCCGTTCGTCGGGCACGGGTTCACCGGTGAACGCGTCGAACACCGCCGGCGTGCCTGTCCCGGTGTTTGCCTCACGGCGCTGGAATGTCCAGAGAGGGATGTTGACAAAACTTCCCAGAAACATCAGGAGAATGACGGCAACCGCCTCGATCCACGAGAAGCCGAGCCGGCTGAACGCAGCGCCGATCAGCCCGAGGATGAGCAGCGGGACAACAAGCACGATGAGCACGATAAGTGCGATGATCGCAAAGACCGGAAGGGAGCCAAGCGGGGAGAGCCGGTATATTCCGTTCATGGAAGCATCACGCGGTAGTCCGTTCCTTTTCGCAGATGATCGCGGCATGGTCATGATGGTACGGTGCAAGCCAGGTACTGTCCCTGATTACCAGCCCGGCAGACCCGAGCTCTGATACGGCATCGCGAAAAACAACAACCGGCTCGCTGCGGACATCAACGCTTCGTGTCTTGAGCATGAGGATCAGGGTACCCCCGCATTTCAGGAACGCACAGTTCCGCAGCGCGATCGTTGCCTGGTCGGGTTGCGCGACATCCTGGTAGATGAGGTCGACGGGCTCAAGGAGCGGGGCATACTGTTCGGGCTGTGCTGCATCCGCCATGATCGGGACGATATTGCTCCGCCGCCGCGCCACTTCGAGCAGGTCCTGGACCGGGCGGGGTGCAAATTCGACGGCATACACAACCTCCGCATAATCCGCCACATGGGAGACCGTCGTCCCATGGGCGGCGCCGAGATAGAGCACCCGCATACCAGGGTCAAGATCGATCCCTTTTCCAAGGTAGTAGAGTGCCGAAAGTTTGCTCCGGTACGGGTCCCACACGCGGAGATCCCCCAGCATCCGCTCGCCGTAGACCCCTCCTTCACCCCGCGAGACGAGAACCCCATCAACCCGGATCATGGCACCCTGCCTGCAGCATCGATGCGTGCCTGCGCCTGTTCAATGAATTCAGGGGCAATGACCCCGCGGTAGAGGTCAACCCGTGCGGCGATTGCCAGCTGTGCAGCCAGCACGCGGGCGACCCTCCCCCGCACCTGCCGGGGGGCGTTATGCACGCGCCGGTGCTGGAAGATGATGCCGTGCTTGGGTGACGGTGTACCGGCACGGAGGTGGGAGAAGAGCGCAGTCCGTGCCCCGAGCACCTGGATGGCACTTCCCGGTGACCGTGCGAGCGGCAAAAGCCCGCCGGCATGCAGGAGGAGCCGGGCGGCAACCAGACCCCCGATCAGGGCGCTGCAGTTCGGCATGACCTTGTCTGCCCGCCCCGACACGTCCCGTGCGAGCATGGTGCGTGTTTCGGAGAGCCGCTCAACATCGCCAACCACTCTGCCCAACGCCCCCCCGCTGCGCTGTCCGACTGTCCTGACAAGACTGTGTGCCGGCGTCCTGCGGTATTTGCGGGAGAACGACGGCTGCCGGATCTGGTACCATTCCATAACGCGTCCGGAAAGGAGGTTGATGACCGTGTCCACTTCATCGAGCGTCCGCACCATCTGCAGCAGTTCAGTATCTTTCTGCCGGTATTTTTCCCGGATCCTGCGTTTCGCGATGACGACGCACACATCCCTCAGTTTTGCGAGGTAATCAGCACGATCACGGCAGAAACCGCAGTCACGTGCCATGGTCCAGTCAGACGGGACAAACCGGTCCATGCTGGTATGAAGCGACAGGAGCCGGTCAGCGAGGTCTGCCGCATCGCCGCTGCAGGGGTGGCACCTCCCGTTCTCCACATCGCAAAACCAGTATGACTGCATCATAAAACCTAGGAGAGTGCAGGGTATAAACCAATGGGAAAATCAGGTCCACGCAATCCCGAACGAATAGAGCATGACCGGCACCATCACCGCACCCATGCAGTACATCCTCGGGACATTGACACTCTGTGGCACGAGCCCGACAAGCGTGGCAAGCAGGAGAACAAGACCGCCAAACGGCCCGGTCAACAGCATGCATACCGCAACGACAAACACAATCACGGCACCATGGAGCCGCCGCCCCTCAATCCCTCCCAAAAGGTGCGCTGAGCGTGAAAGGGTCACGGTGATGATGTAGGCAGCGCAGGCAGCAACCACACCCGCGACAAACAGGGCGCTTGCCGGTGGGAGGGTGATCGCGGAGAGCGCGACCATCACCCCGTTGCGCATCCTCGATAACGCAAAGAGCGCCGCTAGCCCGATGAAGGCATTGGCAGTATTTGCGGCACTTGTCGCAAGGATATAGGCGCGGCGGTCCTTCTGGTACCCGATGACGGAAGCAAGCACCCCGTTTGCCGTCGCATTTGACAGCCCCGGCAGCCAGCCCACGGAGATACCGGCAAGGGTCCCGAGCACCGAACTTTTCGCCACCGATCCCCCGTCCATCGAGATCCCGTTGAACCTCTGGACCGGCATCTTCCCATGGGAAGCAGTGAGCAGGACCGAGATCCCGAACAGGCCGGTCAGGAGCGGCATGAGCAGCGCACTCCCTGCCCCTATGGAATGCCAGCCGAGGAACCCGTAGTGGAGGGTAAAGACCCCGAGGAGGCCGGATGTGAAAAACAGCGCAAGGGCCCAGCCAGGCGATTCGCTCGTTACGATCAGGTACCCGATGACCGCAACAAGGAGCAGCCCGATCCCCCAGTCAAACAGCGGCTGGAGAGCCGGGAGGAGGAAATAACAGAGCACCGACAGCGGCACGGCAATAACCATCGCACATGCACTTCCCAGTGCCGCGATTCGCACCGCCTCCTCCCCGTTCCCCTCGAGGCAGAGTGCATGGGCAGGCAGGACGGCAAGTGCGGTGTCAGCATCGGGGATTCCAAGAAATGTGCTCGGGACGCTGTCGACAAAGGTGTGGGTGATCAGGGCCGCAAACATCGTTGCGGCAAGCGCTGCGGGACCAAGCACCGGGAGGATAACAACCTGCAGGCTAAGCAGGGCACCTGCCAGCGTGTTCGCATGGATGCCGGGGAGCAGCCCGCTCACCGTGCCAAGCGCAACCCCGAGCAGCGTCCCGGCCAGGATCCCGATCATTGAACAGATGTCTGGCACAGGAGGGATAAAGGAACCGAAATGGATACAGTCATATCCTCCATCGGGTAATGATCCTTCAATGAAGATTGCGGTCACGCGTCTTTTGGGGAAAGAGGGCAGCGATGCGGCACGCTGTGCACAGTACGGGCACCGGTGCTACAGTGTCCACCCCCTCAGGTCTGAAGTGAGGCAGAGTGCCGTCGCTGCGTTTATCGATGCGGTCGATAACGGCGAGTTTGACTGCCTCTTTTTCACAAGTGCCCTTCCCGCGGTGATCATTGCACCACTTCTCAACCGCTTCCCCCGGGTCATCGCGATCGGCCCCCAGACAGCTAGTGCACTCCGGAGCTTTGAGATCGAGTGCGAGACGCTCCCGGGATTTTATTCGCGCGACTTCGTTCCGTACCTCGGGGACTGGATCGTGGGAAAACGCATCGGGATCCCCCGGGCAGATGTCGAAAATCCCGACCTGATCAGCGCAATTGAAGCTGCCGGGGGTACCGCACATGAGTTCAGGTGCTATGCGCTCGAACCGACCAACGAGCCCCTCCCCCTCGACGGGGCAGACGCCCTGCTCTTCACGAGTGCAATGTCGTTTTCAAAGGCGGTCTGGACACAAAGGGACGGGTTGTTGATCATGGCAATTGGTGACGTGACTGCCGCTGTGATGCGGAAGGGGAACGTATCTCCCGCTGTTGTCGGCGACGGCTCCCTTGAAGGGGCGCTGAAGGCATTGAACGCGTACCTGGAGACAAAGAGGGACTGATGCCGGCGCCCGAAGGTGACAGGACGGATCCCCCGGTATGGAGCGGATCCGGAATGATCGTGATCGACAAACCGCGTGGCCCGTCAAGCCACCAGGTGACTGCATGGGTGGGAAAGATGCTCGGGTGCCATGTGGGGCATTCCGGAACCCTCGATCCCCGGGTCTCCGGTGTCCTGCTCGTGATGCTTGGCAATGCCGTCCGCCTCGCACCGCACCTGCTCAGGCACGACAAGGAATATGTCTGCCTTATGCGGCTCCACGGGGATGTCCAGAAGGAACGGCTGGAAGAAATTGCGGGGGAATTTACCGGTAAGATTTACCAGCGTCCGCCAAGAAAGAGCGCGGTGAAGCGCTCGCTGCGGATCCGAAGCATCCACCGCATCGCGATCCTCAGCCATGAGCACCGGCTCGTTCTTTTCAGGGTGCACTGTGATGCAGGCACCTATATCCGCTCGCTCTGCCATCATATTGGGCTGGCGCTGGGTGTCGGGGCGCATATGCAGGAGCTGCGCCGGATCCGCTCAGGGCCGTTCGATGAGACGAGGTCATGGACGCTTTCCGCCCTGATCGATGCCTGCTTGCGTGCTGCCATGGGGGATGCCGCAGCACTCCGCTCCATGATCGTGTCAGTCGATGCAGCGGTTCCGGACCTTCCCAATGTCATCATCCATGACAGGGCGATCGATGCTGTCTGTCACGGGGCGAAGCTCGCGGGCGTCGGGGTGATCAGCTCCGATCCTTTCAAAAAAGATGACAGCGTTGCGCTTGTATCCCGCAAGCGCGAGTTTGTCGGCCTTGGCATGGCGCTCGTCTCTTCATCTGACTTCAGTCCGAAAAAACCAGGATTCGTGGTTGCGCCTGTTGCAGTATTCTTAAAACCAGGCACGTATCCGAAGGGGTGGGGAAAAAAGGCTGAAAAAAAAGAAAAAACCCGCCCATTGCAAAAGGGATAGCATTAAAAAAATTCCCGACAAAGAGTTAGGATACATTTTTGCTGAGGTAGTCTAGCCCGGTAAGGCGCAGGCCTGGAAAGCCTGTGGGGCATTTGCCCCTCGGGGGTTCAACTCCCCCCCTCAGCGTTCCTTCTGATAAAAAAAATTCAGGGGAATAAAAAAATCCTTCAGAAAGAACACTGTTCTGCTACCTGCCTTCCCATCCCGAATGCACGGGCATTGATCTCGATGGTCTTTTTTGGCACCAGGCTCTTGACGGATTCAAGCACAGATTCTGGTTTGAGCGGCATTGCATGGGAGGCAGCCCCCAGCATCACAACGTTCTGGGAGAGCGGGCTCCCTGCTTCCTGCGCCATCTGGTCAGCATCAAGGAGGCAGAGCCTGAACCTGCTGAGTGCAGCGATGATAGAATCTTCTGTGGGCGCCTCCAGGTTCTGCATATAGACCGACGTAGGGAGCACGAGGTGGCGGTTGACAACCATCGTCCCGCCCACTTTCAGGTAATGGGAATACCGCAGGGCCTCAAGGAGGTCAAAGGAGAGCAGGAGGTCTGCCTGCCCGGGTGCAATAAGCGGCCCGAACAGGCAGTCGATCCTGATATGGCTCTCGACCGATCCGCCGCGTTGTGCCATGCCGTGGGTCTCGGCACCCTTCACGCTCCTGCCTTCCCGCAGGCACGCATCACCGAGAATGTTCGACGCGAGGATCGTCCCCTGCCCGCCGATCCCCACGATCAGGATATCAAAACTGCGTTTCATCGCTTCCCCTCCCGCACAATCGCCCCGGCAGGACAGAGCTGCGCACACACCGCACACCCGCTGCACAGGTCGTTGATGTTCGCCTTCTCGTCCGCAAACTCGATGGCCGGGCACCCGAATTTGACACAGGTACCGCATCCGGTGCAGGTATCCATATTGACCGTATACCCCCCGCGTTTCACACCCGCCCGCCGTGCCATGATCACGCACTGCTGCTTTGCAATAATGACGTTGACCCCTCTTCGTGCCTGTGCAGCCTTCAGCACGGTCATCATGCCGGTGATATCATACGGGTCAACCGTTTCCACGAAGGTGACGCCGCAGGCGCGGCAGATCGCATCGAGCGAGACCGGCGGGCTTTGTGTGCCGCAGGCAGTTACCCCGGAATTCGGGTTGGGCTGGTGCCCGGTCATCGCGGTGATCCGGTTGTCGAGGATCACCACCGTGATGTCCGCCCCGTTGTACACCGCGTTCATCAGCCCCTGGATACCGGTATGCAAAAACGTTGAGTCCCCGATCGTGCAGATGATCTCGCGGGGTTCGCCGGCATGTGCGATCCCGCTGGCGATGGTGATCGATGCTCCCATGCAGATGGTGGTATCAACGACCCCGAGCTGGAGCCCCAGCGTGTAGCAGCCGATATCGCCGGGGTAGATCGCGTCCTTGAAGACCCGTTTGATCGCATAGAACGCGGCGCGGTGCAGGCAGCCGGCGCACAGGATCGGGGGGCGCAGGGGTAAATTCTGCAATGGGCTCACCGCAGGATACGGGTTGCTGGCAAGCACGCCGGCGTTCACCATGATCCCGGCAACGGCAGGGAGGGACAGTTCACCTTCATAGAGCACGTACCCGTTCTTCTTGCCAAGCACCTTTACCATGCCGGCGACCTGCAGAACCTGATCCTCCACTTCAGGGGCGAGTTCTTCAATGACAAGAACAGAGTCATGCTTCCGCACAAAATCAGAAAGCCATGCTTCATCGATCGGGTAGGCACCGATCTTCATGAACGAGATGCCGTCAGGGATGAGTTCCTGGACATAGGTTGCTGCAATACCGCTTGCGATCACCGCGGTCCTGCCCTTTACAAAACAGGTATTGTACCCAAGTTCAACCAGCCGTTTCCTGATGGCTGGTTGTTTTTCGTTGAGTTTTTTATGGAGGATTCTGGTATGGGCAGGGATGATCACATACTGCCTAGGATCCTTTTTGAACTCTCCTTTGCGCGTGGACGCGACGATCTCCCCGAGGCTGACATCCCCCTTGGAATGGCAGATGCGGGTGGTGGGGCGGAATATCACGGGAAGCCCGAACTCCTCGGACAGGGCAAATGCGTCGATCAGCATGTCGTGCGCTTCCTGGATCGTCGACGGGTCAAGGCACGGCACGCGTGCAAAGTGTGCATAGCACCGGCTGTCCTGCTCGTTCTGGGAACTGTGGGCAAACGGGTCGTCCGCGCTCATGATGACAAGCCCCCCGGTCACGCCGGTATAGGCACTGGTCATCAGCGGATCGGCAGCCACATTCAGCCCGACATGTTTCATGGTGCAGAGTGCACGCAGCCCGCACCAAGCTGCGGCAAGCGCATTTTCCAGCGCCACTTTCTCGTTCACCGACCACTCGATATAATACCCGCGGTCGGGGCGTGAGCGGAGCACATCGATCACTTCCGATGAGGGAGTACCGGGATACCCGCTCACAAAATCCACGGGAGCCTCAAGGCACGCGTGGGCGATCGCTTCATTGCCGAGGAGATACTGTCGTTCCATAATCCCATTTCCTGCACTGTATCATAGTTTGAGGCATAGATGACTATGTATTTAACGAGCCCGTGATCCGAGATTCACAACCTATAAAAACTCCGGTGGGATACTAATTAAGGTAAATTTCGCGAATTTTTGGGCCCGTAGCATAGCTCGGTGGTGCGCCCGGCTGATAACCGGGAGGTCATGCGTTCGAATCGCATCGGGCCCATACTGGTATCGTTTTAGTGTATTTAGTGTATTTTGATATAGTCACCGCACCCAAACATTGGGATATGGATACGCGGCACAAGGCCTTCCTTGCAGCAGGATCCTTGCTCTTTGTCATCATTTTTTTCATCGATGTCTATTTTTTTAGTGATATCTATTTCAGTGGAATCGCGGCAGTCATCCTCGTCACGCTCGGGATGTCGTTTTTTATCATGCAGGATTCACGGTTCCTCCCGGAGGTCAGCGTTTTTCTCCAAGACGATGCAAAGGGTATCGTTGTCACCAACCGGGGAAACGATGCTGCAAAGAACATCCATGTGGCGATCGTCCCCCATAATATCGAATTTGATATCCCGGCGCTCGCCGTCGATGCACGGTATGAGTACCCGCATCATGAGATGATCAGTGAGGCAAAAGCCGCAGTGACCTACCAGAACTCTCGGGGGCTGGCCTGCTCGCAGACGTTCAGGTTATCCGCCCTTGGAAAAAGTGATGACGATCTCTTAAAGCCGGTCATCCCCTTCTTCAAATGGAAATGAAAAGGAAGAAAAGAGGCAGGTCTCATTTTTTTTCCGGGAACACATAGGAAATAATTTTTTCAAGGGCATCCACCAGCACTTCTTCTCCTTTGAGGTAATCATGCAGGGCCTGGTAGAGCATATACATTGCATCATACCCGTAGGTTTCGAGAACTGCCCCGGTATCGAGCGGGTTCAGGTACGAATCGGTGACAAATCCGTCGCTGCTGTACATCAGTTCAAAAAATTTTCCCTCTTCTGAGAGGACACAGTACTGGTCGGTCACCTTTTTTGAAATATCATCAGGACGATACGGGGAAGGATCTGACTTTCCCAAAAGGATCATTTTTTTGGTGTAATAATTTGCATCATACATTTCCCCTTTTGTGTCCTGTTTGCCTTTCTGAAGCATCACAAGCCCGATCGATTGTATGACCGGGATCGCAGACTGTGCCATGCGTTCAAGGAGCGCAGCATCATTCTTCCTGATCTTTTCCGCAAGAGGTGCTTCTTTCCCTTTTAAATCCTCAATTTTTTGCAGGATCTTCTGAAAACCAGCCTCGATCTCGTCCATACTATCATAACCCTCCGAAGGGTGTCTCAAAGAATATGGATCATTGGCGTTTGGCAATAATAAGCATGTGGAATTCTGAAGTATGGGTCCGTGGACCCGAACCCGGCCTGCTGCCATAGTGAAAATCCAGGTGATTCGTTCAGGGATTGCGAAGGACAGGGGGGCTTTTATCAGGTTTTTTTCCCGTATCGCCCGCCCCGAGGTTCCCGGAGAAATAATACATGTGTTCTTTCTGGAGACGCGCCTGCCCTGTACATCCAACGGGGAGATCCTCGTCAAGCACAACACCAAGGTACGACTGGGTTCGGGCCATCACCGATCCATTCCGGATCTTTTCTGTGACAACGAACTGCACCGTGTGTCCCAGCAACGGTGCATTGATCGCGTGATAGATCTCCTGTGCCCTCAAATTCATGATCCGGGAGCGATCTTTTTTCGTTGCATCAGGCAGTTCCTTTGTGTCAGATATGGCGGTGAACGGGCGTTTTGAAAACCGTGTCACGTTCACCTTGTTCGGGCGCGTGCGGTCGAGGAGCTCAAGGGATTGTAAAAAATCTTCGTTTGTTTCGCCGGGGAACCCGACAATCATATCGGTCGCAAGGGTGAGTGAGGGATATTTTTTTCCTGAATGCCACCACAATCTGCTCGAAGTCGTCACAGCAATACCCCCGTCCCATGGTTCTGATGACACGGTCAGAGCCAGACTGGACCGGGACGTGGATGAATTTGAAAATGGTTTCATGGTCGAAGGCTTCGATAATATCATCGAGGATCGGGAGCAGGGTTACAGGGGTCATCATGCCGACCCGCACATAAAAGTTCCCGGAAAGGTCCGCTCACGCGTTGAGCTGGTCTGCACATGAGGTGCCGGTGTCTTGTCCTCAGGCGCTCACGTCCTGCGCTGTCAGCTGGATCTCTGCAGCGCCCTGCCGGAGAAAGGCACGCATCTGGGAAAGGATCTCCTGCAGTGGATAACTTTTCAGCGCACGACGGACGATCCGCGTGACACAATACGTGTAGTGCCTGGAGCAGCCCTGTGCAACCTGGATAATTCCCACCGGATCGGGACAGACGGTTCCACAACGTTTGTAGTATTGATGAATCGAACCGGGGGAAATGATGATGGGTGTACATACTGCTTTGATCGCATCCTGCTGCACCATGGGCATGCAGCCGGTCACGTAGAGTTCCCTCTTACAGAACCGCGACAGTCGCCTCAGCATGCGCCGCTCGGTAGCCGCAATCACCGTGCAGGTATTGATAATCACGGCATCGGCACGGTCGTCTGATTGAACTAGAATACAGTCCTGGTACTTGAGGATCTCGATTAATTTTGCCGTGTCCCCGAAATTATACCGGCACCCGTATGTCTCGATATATACGCGTTGATGCCTAAGATGCTCAAAACCTGTTGGTGTCATGGACGTTTGTTGTACCAACTCATGACTTCCCCATACATTTTTTTGTTTATTCTCATTTTCCATCATTTTCCCAGGCAATCGAAAAAACCATGCCGGAATCATGGTTCCAGAGGGGGGAAAATGACAACCAGCACAATGCTTAACCGATGATACCCACTATCTGTTATCAATGATCAAGATTGGTCTGATCGGTTGCGGCAACATCGGCCATATCATTGCAGGACATGCCAACGGGATCAGGATTGTTGCCCTGTTCGATAAATTTTTTGACCGTGCAAAAGAACTGGAAGAGATTACCGGTGCCAGGGCACATGAACATTTTGAATCCTTTATCAGTCAGGATTTTGATATCGTCGTTGAAGCAGCATCAGTGAATGCTGTAGAGGACTACGCGCTGGATGTCCTTGCATCGGGGAAAGATCTTGTCATCATGAGTGTGGGGGCCATTGCTGATCCCGGGTTCAGGGATGAGCTGAGAGCGTCTGCCCGCCGTAACGGAAAACGGATCTATATACCCAGCGGTGCAATCTTCGGTCTTGACAATCTCAAGGTGGGGCGTATATCGCCCATCACGAGGCTCCTCTTACGGACAGTAAAGAGCCCAAAATCGCTGGGGATTGATGCAAAGGAGCGCCGTCTCATCTTTTCCGGGAAAGCAAACGAATGCATCAAGGCCTTCCCCAAGAATGTCAATGTTTCTGTTGCCATGAGCCTCGCCGCGGGAAGGGACGTGGATGTCGAACTCTGGGTCGACCCTGCCGTCGATCGGAACGTCCATGAGGTGATAGCGGAGGGGGACTTTGGAGAGACCGTGATCCGTGTGACCAATGTGCCGAGCCCTGACAACCCTGCAACGAGTTATCTTGCTGCTCTCTCCATCCTTTCCCTGTTACAGGATCTCGAAGACCCGATCGTTGTCGGCACATGACAACCAACGCCAGTCGGAACGGGCATATGCCGCCGTTATCAGGAGAATTCCCGTGGTCACCGTTGAATATCTGCTGAATTTTATCCGGGAAGACGCTCCGTTCGGGGACATAACCTCGGAGAGTGTTATCCCAAACATCGATTGCAGGGCCATGATCCGCATCGAGCAATCGGCTGTGGTTGCCGGGCTTGAAGAGGCATCAGTTCTTTTCCGGTATTTTGATGTGACAGTGGAACAGCCCATCGGAGACGGTTCGCCCGTTCAACGCGGGAATATACTCCTTCACCTGCAGGGACCGGCAAAAGAGATCCTGCTGGTGGAACGCACGGCACTCAATATCATTGGACGTATGAGCGGGATTGCGACCGCAACAGGAAAATTTGTCGAGTCAGTGAATAGAGTAAATCCGTCATGCAGGGTGGCAGCGACCAGAAAAACCTGTCCGGGGCTGCGCGACCTTGACAAAAAAGCAGTCATGCTTGGCGGAGGGTATCCCCATCGCAGGAACCTCAGTGACGGCATTCTCATAAAAGACAACCACCTTGCGCTCGTCAGCCTTGATGATTCAATAGCAATGGCAAAATCACGATCCCTGCATCGCAAAGTCGAGGTAGAAGTTGAGACCAGTGATGATGTGGTGCGTGCGGCAAAGGCGGGATGTGATATCATTATGTTTGACAACATGAGCCCGCAGCAGGTTAAGGAGTCTCTCGATGCCTTGAAACGTCATGGGTTGCGTGAGCGGGTTACCATTGAGATATCAGGAGGCATTGACATGGACACGATTGTTGAATATGCGGCTCTCGGTGTCGATGTGATCAGTATCGGAGCATTGACCCATTCAGTGAAAAATATCCCAGTGCATCTTGAAATCATGCCCATAACAAAGTAAAATTATTAATTCCGTCGATTTTTTGGCAGTTATTCCCGGATTGCGAAGTGCAGGAAGAAAGATTAATAACACCCCATCTCAAATTGAGGGCTATCGGGGATGCTGGATGGGGGAACCAGAAGTAGGGCGCATGGATGACACGGAGCAGGAAAGGGAGCGCAAGAGACGGCTGGTGAATGCATATATCCAGTTATTACAGAGTGAACATCTTGATTCCCGCTGGAAAGCTGCCGAAGCCCTCGGGGATCACGGGGATGAATCGGCAGTCGAACCCCTCATTGCCGCCCTGAACGACCCTTTTGTTGATGTCCAGTGGCTCGCTGCGAAATCACTGGGGAAAATCGGTGACAGGCGGGCGGTTGACCCCCTGATTCCGTTATTAAAAAATCCAAGCAAGTGGGTGAGGATGAGCGCTGCGTGGGCGCTGGGAAAACTGGGTGACCCGCGTGCGGTCGAGCCACTGATCGAAACACTGAAAGATCCAAAAGGGGCGGTCAGGAAGGACGCTGCGTGGGCGCTGGGGGGGCTCGGTGATGAGCGTGCGATTGCACCGCTCAATGCCATGGTCAAGGATCCGGATGATGATGCCAGGAATGCAGTGAAGGCGGCGCTCGATACCTTACAGAAGAAAAAACCCGTACCGGCCCCGTAAGGTTATACCAATCAGGAATGGTCTGTCTTTTGCCCGTATCCGATCGTTTCATTACCAAAAATCAGAGTTTGGTCACTTTCACATCAACATGGACGTCGTCGTGCCGTGAACTCCTCCAGCCGGCCTGGTCACTGGCAAAGCGCGGGTCGATGATGATAAAATAACTGCTTTTGTCCTGGATCCTGAAGGTCATGTCTTTTCGCAACACATTGCTCTGGGAAAAGACCGGCACGACCGGGCTGTAGTCCCACTGATCTCTTTCAAGCACGGTGTTCCATTCAGGCTCAACTGACGGAAATTTTATTTCATCATCTTTGTCGATGACCAGCACATTCACCGGTTTATCAGAATTGACTGAGATGCTGAACGCATCGTTCGGGTAGAGATACTGGTAACCGAAATCCTCAAATGCATACTTCTGATACGTTGTCTGCTCCCCGGACCGCAGGTTAACCCGCTCATCGATGATCACACGCCCCGCTGATGTTGTCGCTGCAGCAATACCTGCGGGCGCTGTTGTTGCAACTGTGGCCACCTGTTGGGATCCCTGGCTCCCGGTCGTTCCTGATTTCTGGGGGGCGGTGCCGGTACATCCGCACAACCAAACGGTGCAAAGGACGACAATGAAGAGTGCAGAGAAGACAATTTTTTTCATAGGCTTAATGTCACAGGATCAGGCTAAAAAGATTTTCACTTGCCCGTGAGATCGGGCTGCAACGGGGCATATGCCCGATGAGCAAGGGAGATCTTCGGTATCATCAGGGAAGTGGTGAGAGATCAGATGCGCTCTGTACAACCACCTCTTTTTTTCCCAGATATGTCTGGACAATGCCGGTAATCGAAATATTTTCCCCGTTGTGCAGTGTCAGGGTTTGCGCGACCGTGTTTGGAATAAAAACTGATATATTGTTCACCTGCATGAGAAAGTGGCCCCCGGTTTTTGTCACCCCGAGATGATCGATTGTGCCGGTCAGATATACCAGTTCACCATCTCCGGAAGTATCGGTAAACGGAACTGCAAACGGCCGCTTTCCAAGGTTATCGAGGATAAGGTGTGCAGCGACGACGACGATTGCCACGCTGATCAGAAGGAGGAGAGCTATCCCCTCCTGACGCCCGAACATGAATAGCAATGGATGACGGAGTATAAATCAGCGATAGATTGATATGTTAACACTGTTAACATCAGCATCATGTATACGACAACCCTGCCACCATCATCTAGGATGGTGCTCCAGATCCTTGACAGTGGCGGTGCGATGACGCATAAGGATTTGGTATCGAAGAGCAAACTTGCTCCCCGCACGGTGCGGTATGCCCTTAAAAAATTAAAGGAACGGCAGATGATCATCGAGAAATTCAACTTCCGTGATGCACGGCAGATCATCTACCAGAACAGACCCCGGCAGACAAACGAGAACCAGAAAGCACTCGCATGAATCAAGAACCCTGCCTCCTCATCCATTGCGATGTGCTGGTGCGAAAGATGCTCCCGTCCATGCGTGCCGAGATGGTATCGCGTCTGGTAAGTGAGCGGGGCTTTTCACAGAGCGAAGCGGCGCGGAGGCTGGGTATCACACGCGCAGCGATATCACAGTATGTCAGCAGGAAACGGGGGAACAGCGAAGTCCGTTTCTCTTCAGAGGTCAGCACCCTCATCGACCGCTGGGCGCTTGCGGTTGACACCGGAGAAAGCGACATCACTCTTTGCGACGTCTGTAAATGTGCAAAGAAGAAGCTTGACCGGTTGTAATGCTCTTTTAATGTCTTGTTTAGATGAACGCTAGGCTCATCATTCACTGGAACCTCACCGTCTTTTCAGATTCCACAGGTATATAAGAATGAGACAGAGAATAACGGCGATCAATACAGCGATCTTGAGATAATCGGTTTTTTGTGAGGCTCCGGGCCTGACCGGCTGCCAGTCATCCTCGAATACATTTTTGAAATACCGGGCAGCAGCCGGATGTTCAATGATCACGCCCGCCTCCCGGTTGAAATTCGGTGAATTGGCATTCCAGTTAATGCTGCTGACAAGCACGCTCCTGTTATCCACAATAACACCTTTATTGTGGATCTTTTCCAGGTTGTTTGATTCGATATCAGCAATCCGCCCTTGGAGGGGGAGCCTTTCTGCGGCTGCAACCCGGTTGATAAGTGCAGCCATCTCGTCGTTATCCTTGGTATCCTCAACATTATACCAGTAGGAGTCGAGCAGGACTCTCACATGCACCCCGCGGCGGGATGCGTTGATGGCAGCGCCAAGATACGGATTAAGAGCTGTGGCAGATTCATTCGTGATATAAGCCTGCTCAATATCAATGGTTTCCTGCGCGTTGTTCAGGAGGTCCTGAATCAGGTAACTCGTATCAGGGGCGATCACGGGAGTGACCCGGGCCCCGGAAAACTGCTGCGGAAGGAATTCTACCGTGAAGGGGACGGGTGACGGGGTTTTGAGGGGGGATGGGGTCCCGCTGACCGGCACTGAGTTTATCCCATGGATATCAGACAGAAAAACACCTTCAAAATATGCCGCGAGATCACGGTCTTCCAGATAGACACCCCAGCCGCGGTTGCCCCTTGTCCCTCCCGCCGGAAACCCGCTTTGCCCGAAATTTTCACTGGTGACCAGCACTGCCCGCCCGTCTGTCACCAGGTATTTCGCATGGTCGAACCGGTAGGGTGCTTTGCGGTCACCCGTGGCTGCCATCTGGTAGACCGGAATCCCGCTCTGGTTCACCCTCCAGATCAGGTCCTTTTCTTCCATGCTGATACCCCCTACCGGGCCCCCTTCGAGAAGTACCAGGACGTCTACACCCCGCCCGTGTGCTTCGATGAGCGGTCCGGATAGTGCCGGGCTTGTGAATTCATAGACATTGAGATGGATGGTCCGGCCTGCCGACGCAACTGCATGGAGAAACACTTCATACGAACTGTCCGGGGAGACAAAGGCGGTGATCATTACATTGTCGAACGTATCCGGGGAAAACCTCGACTGCCCGATGAAGAGCGGGCGCCGGTCCCACACCCCTTTCTCAAGGAAATGAACCTGCCCCTCCCGCGGTTTTACGTCCTCCGGCCACGATACCGCCTGGACCAGTGCGCCGTTCTCATAGAGCAGCAGCTGGTCACGGGTGTTTGCCATCCTGAGCTTATCGCCGGAGATGACATCGGGGACCTGCGGTGAATACCCGAACCATTCAAAGTCGGGCAACCACCCGTGCGTTGTTTCAAACGCCACCGCGTCCCGTGCGACGGTGATCTGCCCGTCCATCACCGTCCCGGGAGGAAAACGGAACCCCCCGTTCCCGTCCGAAACCGTGATACCGTCGAGGTACCCGCTGCCGGAAATGACCAGGTACTCATCCGGATCATCGTGGAGATACGGGTCGGGACAGAATTCAACAATCTGGAACGCACCGCACGGGACCACACACCATACAAGGACAAATACTGTCGCGATCCAACGCATGATGATTCCGTTTATCAGTACCTGTTTTATAATCTGGCGGTATCCGTTGCCGGTTGGTGTGATGCTATGTACCGCCGCGAAATGAGCAACGATCAGCGCACTGGCCGCTGCGGATCGCAGAGACACCGGCAGAAAAGGACAGGGCAGGTCGTGTCCGTCGCGGGCGAGGGGAGGGGAACAGATGCAATCTTTTAATGGTCATGAGTGAGATAGTTTAGGAACCCAATTGTGGAGAGTATTCATGGCAAATAAAAAATGTTCATCCTGCAATGCTCCGCTTGCAGAAGAGGGCGCAACTGACTTTAAGTGCCCGGCGTGTGCTTTTGAGATCAGACGGTGTTACCGCTGCAGGGAGCAGAGCATCCCCTACATCTGCCCGAAATGCGGATTCGGAGGACCGTAACTCTATGGGCAGTGTTGCAGTTATTGCCCGGGTGATGCCGGAATCACCGGATGTGGATCTTGAAAAGCTCAAAGCCGCGCTCAAAAAGAAAGTGCCCGGCATCCAGGACATCAGGGAAGAGCCGATCGGGTTTGGCCTCAAGGCATTAAAGCTCGCAGCGGTTGTCAACGATGCAGGTGGCGAGACTGATGCGATCGAGCAGGCACTCGGAGAAGTTGCCGGTGTCGAGCGGGCAGAGATTGTTGAAGTTACCCTGATGTAGGGTTGCTGTTCAACACTGTCACCTGTTTTATACAAACGGACTATTGCTCAATTGCAGAAAAGACCTGCTCGGTAATCGCCCGTATCTTTTCAACCGATTCGCGGAACGCGATGACTTCAGATTCGTCGATCCTGATCGTGACCGGAAATACCCCGTTGCGGTTGATCCGTGCAGGAACACCGATGCAGATATCCCCAATGTCGTGAACCTCACTTTCGATATAGGCCGATACGGTGAGAATCCGGTTTTCATCACCAAGAACGGTCTTCACGAGCGAAGCAATCGCTTCACCGGGCCCGTAGACCGTCGATCCCTTATTCTTTATGATAACCTCCCCGCTGCATTTCACTGAGCTGATAAACTCCTGTACGGGAAGGTGCGAGAATGCCGGGAGATTGGAGATCCTGATCCCTCCAATGGTTGTCGCAGACCAGAGTGGCACCATGCTCTCGCCATGTTCACCGATGATACGGGTATGCACCTCACTTACATGCACCTTGAAATACGATGCAATGAGTGATTTCAACCGCATTGAATCCAGATGGGTGCCCAACCCAAACACCTGGTTCGGCTTCATGCCGGAATACTTAAGTGCGACAAAGGTCATCACATCGACCGGATTGGTTACGACAAGGATCTTTGCTTCCGGGGCGACAACCCCGATTGTCTGTGCAAGCGGTGCAATGATACGTGCATTGCCCAGTGCAAGATCGAGGCGATCCTGTCCGGGCGTGCGTGGAGTGCCGGCGGCGATTACCACAATATCTGAACCGGCTGTGTCTTTCAGATTCGTCGTCCAGTTGATCTGAATATCCGTGCCCCTGGCCGCAAAAGAGTCAATAAAATCCTGGGTTATCCCCTTGAGCAGGGCATCACGCCCTTCCCGCCCGTAGAGCAGGATTTCGTGGACATGCGGGTTAATGGATATCGCGTGCGCCGCATAACTGCCAACATTGCCGGTCGCACCGATGATGGTCACTTTAGACATAGTAATCGCAATGGGGACGTGTTATCGGTCGACTGTACGTTACTGCTTTCACCAGAACATCCATCCTCCGCCCCGTTACCCCATGGGCGCCGGATGTCTGCGGTAAGTCTGCTCCCTTCCGGGCCTGAACCGGTCCCCGCAGCAACAGGTCGCCATTCCCTCCGGAATTTTGATCCCTGTCCATCGACCTCA
>Ga0315279_10000215_pt1 | contig 125288 bp, 129 predicted proteins | sample YL17G06_20_MG_FD_203694 | JGI IMG/M metagenome (GOLD analysis project Ga0315279, IMG submission 203694) | Sediment microbial communities from Yellowstone Lake, YNP, Wyoming, USA - YL17G06_20 | ecosystem: Environmental > Aquatic > Freshwater > Lake > Sediment | place: USA: Wyoming | collected... | reverse complement strand
TTAGCAGATCCAAAAAAGAAAAAAGAATTATATAAGTTTTTGGAAAAAAATTATCGGGGACGCCTTTCTTTAGAAGAGGTAATAGGTGATTTAGAAAACAGGGATACGAAAACCTTGAGACCGACAGAAGTAATTTTGGCTTTGGTGAAGAGGGAAATGGAGAAAAAAGGAGAAAAATCGCTTTTTATCGATGGATTTCCGAGAGATTTGGATCAGATAAATTTTTCTTTATTCTTCAGAGATTTGATCGGCCACAGAGATGACCCCGATATTTTTATTTTGATTGATGTTCCAGAGAATGTCATCGATGAAAGAATTAAATGGAGAAGAATTTGCCCTGTCTGCCAGACTTCTAGAAACTTAAAATTGCTCCCGACTTCAAAAGTCGGATACGATAAAAAGAAAAAAGAATTTTATTTGATCTGCGACAATGATGGAAACAAAGCGGTTCAGAAAGAAGGTGATGAGCTCGGTATTAAAAATATAAAACAAAGGCTGGATACCGACGGGAAGCTGATGGGCATGGCCCTTTCTCTTTATGGAATCCCCAAAATATTATTAAGAAATTCTATTCCTGTAAAAGATGCGCCCAAATTTGTTGATGATTATGAGATAACCCCTGCCTACGAATTTAAGTGGAACGAAAAAGGGAAGAAAGTTGAAAGAAATGAAAAAAAATGGATAGTTTTAGATGATGACGGCATACCTTCTTATAGTTTAATGCCCCAGTCGGTCGTTGTTTCGTTGATTAGACAGATGGTAGATATTTTCAACCTTTGAATCCTCTTGACAACCCATTATTGGTAGAGATATAATTAAATGAGTCCTGTACTTTTAGTTAATTCTGAACAAAACTTTTTTATGGGGGTATGAAATGATTATAGCGCGTGCGCTGTATCTTGGACCCCCACCTGTATTTTTTCATGATAATTTTCTAAAAGTGCGCAGGACTCTTTCGTTAAGAAAATAAAAGCTTCATTCTGAAATGAAGTTTTTTGTTTTTTGAAGTTTTCCCCAAAAAAACAAATAAAATTATCTTGTAAAAATCAACAAAAAGATGTATTCTTATACAATACAAAATGAAAAAAATTTCAATAAAATTTAATGGAAAAACAATATCGGCTGAATCTGGAAAAACAATCTTGGCTATTGCTTTGGAAAACGGGATTAATATTCCATATCTTTGTTATCATCCGGACATACAAAGCAAACAGAGTTGTCAGATATCAATGGTGGAGATAAATGGTTCGAAAAATCTGAAGTCGGCTTGTGATTTGGCAGAAGACGGGATGGAAATAGTTACTGATTCGGCAAAAATAAGAGAGGAAAGGTTAAAGAATCTCAATCTAATTTTAAAAAAGCATCAATTAGAATGCAGTGATTGCGTTTTTTTCAGACGTTGCAAGCTTCTAGAATTAGTCACGAAGTTTAAAGCAAAACCGGCAGCTGAACAGAACAAGTTTTTAAAGGTTTTACAATCGGGGTCTGTTGTTTTTGATCAGACGAAGTGTATCGGCTGTGAAAACTGTATTAATATCTGCCCAGTAAATTTTTTATTACTTGATGAGAATAAAAGAATAACCCCATCGTCAGATGAAAAGAAAAACTGCACTAATTGTGGTCAGTGCATTCTTCATTGTCCAGTTGGCGCCATTGAAGGAGCGGGCGAGTTTGAAGAACTCCCCCATCTTTTTAAAGACAAAAACAAGGTGATGGTAGCACAGTTTGCTCCGGCCTTAAGAACGAGTATCGGAGAAGAATTCGATATGAAGCCTGGCGAAATTGTTACTGAAAAATTAGTAGCCGGATTAAAAAAATTAGGATTTAACTATGTCTTTGATACCGCCACAGGAGCTGATTTCACCACCATGGAAGAATCGGACGAATTAGTTGAAAGAATTCAGAAAAAAGAGAGATTGCCAGCTATGTCTTCTTGTTGCCCAGCCTGGGTTGTGTTTCTCGAATTCAATTACCCTGAATTTATATCAAATCTTTGCACTTCTAGATCTCCCCAAACTATGCTAGGTGGAATTATAAAGAATTACTGGAGTAAAGAGAAAAATATCGATCCAAAAAATATTTTTGTCGTTTCCATAATGCCCTGCGTGGCCAAAAAATTCGAAATCCAAAGAGACGAATTAAAAATAGATGGTATTGCTCCGGTAGATTGTGTTTTAACCACTCGAGAATTAGCGAGATTATTTGAAATAAGAGGCATCGATTTAAGGACTATTGAAGGGAAAGAAGCTGATGATCCTCTAGGTTTTCCATCAGGAGCTGGAGTGATTTACGGTACAAGTGGGGGAGTTTTTGAATCGTCTTTCCGGACAGCTTATTTCAAAATGACCGGCAAAGAGCTCCCTCAAGATGCCGTTAAGGAAATCCGCGGTATCGAAGGATTAAAAATAAAGAAAATAAAAATTGGAGATATTTCTTTGAAAGTCTGTGTTGCAAATGGTCTCCAAAATGCTAAAAAAGTTTTGGAAGAATTAAAAAAGAATCCCCAAGCTTATGACGCCATTGAGGTCATGGCTTGCCCGGGCGGTTGCGTTGGCGGAGGTGGACAGTCTTTGCCTTCCAATCGAGAAATTATTAAAAAACGATCAGAATCTCTTTATTCGATTGACAAGAAAAAGGACGCAAAGGCCGCTCACAATAATCCAGCAGTTAAAAAAATATACGCTGAATTTTTCACGAATGAAGAAATTAGAAAAAAAATTCTTCATACCAATTTTTCTCCTCGAGGAAAGACAAAAATTGAAAAATTAAATAATTCTAGAGAAAGCTTATGAATAACGTAAAAGTTTTAGCTATTAACAGGGAAAAAATAATAAATTTAAGTATTTTTTTAGTTTTGATTGGCATCGCCTCAGTAGTTCCATTATTCCATCAGCAAATAATCACCGGTCCTATTGTTAATGCCACGCTTTTTGTTTCAACAATTCTTTTAGGATCACAAACTGGAATTGTTATTGGTCTGATTCCCAGCGTTGTCGCTCTTTCAGCCGGACTTTTACCATCAATATTGGCTCCGATGATCCCATTTATTATGATAGGCAACACCATTTTGATTTTGACATTTGATGCTTTAAAAAATAAAAATTACTGGCTGAGAGTAACAATATCAAGTTTTTTAAAATTCATTTTTTTATATACTACAAGTTCAGTGGTGATTAATTTGCTTTTAAAAAAAGACATTGCTCAACAAGTTGTAATAATGATGAGCTGGCCTCAGTTAGTGACGGCAATTGCTGGAGGAGTATTGGCATTTTTATTTTTAAAGAATCATAAATAATTTTTTAGGTGTAAGAGATTTAAAAAAAACAAAAGCTTCATTTTTAATGAAGTTTTTTGTTTGTCGGGGTGGGCGGAATTGAACCGCCGTTACTACCACCCCAAGGTAGCGGACTACCATTATCCGACACCCCGCGAAGTTATTTTTTCTTTCCCATTGCTTTGATGCATTTCGTGCAAGCCAGAACTCTTTTTCCCCTAAATTTTTTTAGAGAAGCCTTTTTTATTTCAACAGGAACACGAACCCATTGCAAATTTGGATGCTTTCTGTATTTTTTAGTCGGATTAAATTTTCCTCGAAGTTTGATTAACCTCCAGGCCATTACTGATTTTTTTCCGCAGATAAGACATTGCTTTTCCATAGTATTTTAATATTATAACTATTTTTTAAGTTTATCAAGAGAATTTTAAATAATGACTAAATTATAGTATAATTAACGAAGTTAATTATACTAGAGTTATCGTTTTAAAATATGACATTATTTGAAATATTTTTTTCTTTAGTTATTGTTTTATTTTCCATTATTATTCACGAAATCGCTCATGGTAGCGTTGCTTTAGCATTTGGAGACATGACAGCCAAAGATAGCGGTCGGCTTTCTCTTAATCCATTAAAGCATTTTGATTTTTTTGGTTTTATATTGCTGCCTTTATTAACGTATATTATCCTTGGTTTTCCTATTGGATCGGCAAAACCTGTCCCAATTAATCCATCTAATTTTCGCAATAGAAAAGTGGGAGAAGTGTCGGTAGCATTAGCTGGCCCCTTTACTAATTTATTAATCGGAACGATTTTTGCACTTCCAATAAGATTTCTTTCGTCCTCTTCAAGTTTATCAATGCCTTTTAGTTTTGTTTCATTTTTTAATTTCCTTTTAGGGATATTTAATTTAATTCCTATTCCTCCTCTAGATGGGTCACATATTCTTCTTATCTTTTTTCCAGAAAATTGGATACAGCTTAAAATATTTTTGCAGCAGTTTGGCTTTATTATTTTAATTTTACTGATTTTCTATGGAGGTGGTTTTATCTTGAATTGGGTTGCCATTTTGGCCCAATATCTTTTTAAATTCCTATCTGGTATGACCTTTCTGTGATTATTGACTTATATTTTGTTTTTTGTTAAGTTAGTTAATATGCCAACGATTCATCAATTAATAAAAAAAGGCAGAAAAAAAATTGGAAAGCGAAAAAGAATGCCGGCTTTGAAGTTTGGTTTTAATCCAAAGAAAAATAGACCAGCTAATTTCCTCTCGCCTTTTAAGAGAGGAGTTTGTCTTAAGGTTTTTACTGTCACTCCTAAAAAACCGAATTCTGGACTAAGAAAAGTTTGCCGAGTCCGACTGACTAACGGCATGGAGGTTTCGGCTTATATTCCTGGCGTTGGCCATAATTTGCAAGAACACTCAACAGTTATGATAAGAGGAGGAAGAGTTAAGGATTTGCCCGGAGTCAGATATCATGTCATTCGTGGAATGCTTGATGCAACCGGAGTTGAGGGAAGAAAACAGGAGAGATCAAAATACGGCGTTAAAAAAACAAAATAACGTAAATAATTAATGGCTAGACGAAAAACTGAAAAAAGAAATATTTTACCTGATCCGATTTATAACAGTATTACGGTTTCCAAATTTATAAATCAGGTAATGCGCCAAGGTAAAAAAAATATTGCCAAGAAAATTGTCTATGGCGCCCTTAATATTTTAAAAGAAAAGACAAAAAAAGAACCATTGGAAATTTTTGAGAGAGCAATCGAGAATGCCAGCCCGATTTTGGAAGTAAGACCGAAAAGAATTGGAGGTGCTACTTATCAGGTTCCGCGAGAAGTACAGGGAAATCGAAGGATGGCTTTGGCTTTTCGTTGGATAATCGGAGCGGCAAAAAACAGAAAGGGAAAGCCGATGCTTCAGAAATTAGCCGATGAATTAATTGAAGCTTCAGAAAACAGGGGGCCGGCAATTAAAAAGAAAGAAGATACCCACAGAATGGCTGAAGCTAATCGTGCCTTTGCTCACTTTGCTTGGTAATGTTTTAATTTAATTTATATTATTTTTCGCTCGCTTTGGCGAGCGAATTAATTGTAAGAATATGCCCAGGTTATATCCAATTGAAAATTACAGAGATATAGGAATTATTGCTCATATTTCAGCCGGTAAAACTACAACCACCGAGCGGATTTTGTTTTACACCGGAATTTCCCATAAGTTGGGCAGTACTGATGATGGGACGGCAATTATGAACTGGATGATTCAGGAAAAAGAGAGAAAGTTAACTATCAAATCAGCAGCGACCACTTGCTATTGGACGCCGGAAGAATATTTAAATCCTAATAAAGAAAAAGATCAAAAATCTGAATACCGGATTAATATTATTGATACACCTGGCCACATTGATTTTACTGCCGAAGTTCAGAGAGCTCTAAGAATTTTGGATGGGGCAGTGGTGGTTTTTGATGGCGTAGCTGGCGTTGAATCACAATCAGAGACTGTTTGGCGTCAGGCTGATAAATTTAATGTTCCCAGGGTTTGTTTTATCAATAAAATGGATCGAATGGGAGCTAGTTTTGAAAAATCGCTGGAATCAATTTGGCAAAAGCTGACAAAAAATGCTTTGGCAGTTGAGCTTCCTATAGGAAGTGAAGATAAATTTACTGGAGTAATTGATTTATTTAAAATGAGAGCTTTGATGTTTGACGGAGATTTTGGCCAGATTTTGAAATTGGAAGAAATTCCAGCTGATTTATTAGATAACGCAAAAAAATGGAGAGAAAAAATGATAGAAAAGATTGCAGCTGAGGATCAGGAGCTTTTAGAAAAATATCTAGCCAAAGAAGAATTACCGATTGAAGATCTGAGAAGGGTCTTAAGAAAAGCAACTTTGAATTACAAACTTATTCCGGTTTTTTGCGGAGCTTCATTTAGAAATAAGGGCGTTCAGCCGCTTCTGGATGGAATTGCTTATTATTTACCGAGCCCTGTTGATATGCCGGCTGTCAAGGGAATTGATCCTCGAACCGGACAAGAGATCGAGAGACATCCGAATGATTCCGAACCTTTCACTGCTCTGGCTTTTAAAGTATCATCAGATCCATACATCGGATCCTTAACTTTTTTTAGAGTTTATTCCGGAACTTTGAAAAAGGGTTCCTATGTTTTAAATACAACTACAAATGAAAAAGAAAGAATCGGTCGAATCGTCAGAATGCATTCCAATGAAAGAGAAGAGGTCGAGGAAGTATTTTCTGGCGATATCGGAGCAACTGTTGGTCTAAAAAGAACTTCAACAGGCCACACTTTATGCGATGAAGAGCATCCGATAGTTCTGGAAAAAATTTCTTTTCCCGAACCGGTTATTTCTGTTAAAATTGAACCTAAAACCAAGGTTGATCAAGAAAGAATGGGAGTATCTATTAAGAAATTAACCGAAGAAGATCCAACCTTTAAAGTGAAAAGTGATTTAGAAACCGGAGAAATTATTATATCAGGGATGGGAGAGCTACATCTGGAAATAATTGTTGATCGTTTAAGAAGAGAATTTAAAGTTGAGACCAGCGTGGGAAAACCCCAAGTTGCTTACAAAGAAACCATAAAACAAGAAGCAGAAGCCGAAGGTAAGTATATCAGACAATCAGGAGGCCGTGGTCAATATGGTCATGTTTGGCTGAGAGTGAAACCGAAAAAAAGCGGAGAAGGAACTGAGTTTATAAATGGCATAAAGGGCGGAATTATTCCTTCCGAATACATTCCAGCGGTCAAAAAAGGAGTAAACGAAGCAATAGAAAAAGGAGTCTTGGCTGGTTATCCAATAGTTGATATAGAAACGACTTTATATGATGGTTCTTTTCATGAAGTTGATTCTTCGGAGATAGCATTTAAAATTGCCGGATCCATGGCTTTTCAAGAAGCAGCCAGAAGAGCAAAAGTAGTTATATTAGAACCAATAATGAAACTTGAAGTAATAATACCTGGCGAATTTTTGGGAGATACAATAGGAGATCTTAGTGCCAGGAGAGGAAAAATTGAAGAAACGAAAGACAGAATAGATTTTAAGGTTTTAGAAGCTAAAGTTCCCTTGGCCGAGATGTTTGGTTATGCCACTGCTTTAAGGTCATTGACAGAAGGACGAGGAACTTTTACAATGGAATTTGACCATTATGAAGAAGTACCTCAGAATATCGCCAAAGAGATAATTGAAGGCAAAAGGCGATGAGACTATTGACTTTCTTTGTAACGTTTAATAGAATAGTAATATAACATTAAAAACATAATTTCATGGTTCACGTGGGGCTTATAACGATTAGCTTGTTGTAAGTTGCGTGTCTCATGTTGTTAATTTTAATATGGCAGAAAAAGAAAAATTTATAAGAACAAAACCGCACGTCAATATCGGTACTATTGGCCACGTTGCTCATGGTAAAACAACGACCAGTGCCGCAATTTTAAAAATTTCTAAATTGAAAGGCATGGCTGCTTCTGAAAAAGGAGTAGATGATTTAAATGCTGCCCCTGAAGAAAAAGCCAGAGGTTTAACTATTTCAATTTCACACGTTGAATTTGAGTCTGACAAAAGACACTATGCTTTAATTGACTGTCCTGGTCACGCTGATTATGTCAAGAATATGATTACCGGAGCTGCTCAGATGGACGGGGCAATTTTAGTTGTTTCAGCTCCTGACGGCCCAATGCCTCAGACTAGAGAACACATTTTGCTGGCCAGACAGGTCGGTCTTCCTTCTTTGCTGGTATTTTTGAATAAAATAGATATGGTTGATGACCCTGAAATTATAACTTTAGTCGAATCTGAAATAAGAGAAATTTTGAAAAAATATCAATTTCCAGGAGATACAACTCCAATAATTAAAGGATCAGCTTTGAAAGCTCTTGATGCCAAATCAATAGATGATGAAGCAGCAAAACCGATACTTGAGCTAATAAAGGCTGTTGACGATTTTGTTCCTGATCCTCCCAGAGAGACTGATAAGCCATTTTTGATGGCAATTGAAGATGTCTTTACTATTGCTGGTCGTGGTACCGTGGCAACAGGAAGAATCCAGAGAGGAATTATAAAACCCAACGAAGAGGTGGAGTTGCTGGGATTAAAGCAGACAATAAAGACAGCCGTTGTCTCAGTTGAAATGTTTAACAAGACCCTTGATGAAGGAAGAGCTGGAGATAACGTCGGAATTTTATTAAGAGGCTTAAAGAAAGAAGATGTACAAAGAGGTCAGGTCTTAGCTAAACCAGGCAGTATTACACCTCATACCGAATTTGATGGAGAGGTTTATGTTTTGACCAAAGAAGAAGGTGGAAGACATACTCCATTTTTCTCAGGATATAAACCCCAATTCTATATCAGGACAACTGATGTTACTGGGGACGTAACTTTACCCCAAGGAACAGAAATGGTTATGCCTGGTGACACTGTTAATTTGAAAATTAAATTATTGGCTCCGATAGCTCTGGAAGAAAAACAGAGATTTGCTATTAGGGAAGGTGGAAAGACCGTAGGAGCAGGAGTGGTGACTAAAATAGCAAAATAGTAGTCAGATAGGGGATAATAATTATTTTGGATTTTTAAGAACCTTGTTCTTTTAAGATGGCAAAAAAGACAAATATTAATTTAGTGCAGACTCCTGTCAAAAAACAGGAGAGTGCAGTCAAAGGGAAAAAAGTTGAATCAAAACCCAGGCTTAGGATTAAGCTAAAATCCTATGACCATAAGGTTATTGACAGCAGCGCACATCAGATTGTGGAAACAGCTTTGCGTCACGGAAGCGAAGTTTTAGGACCCGTTCCCTTGCCGACTGAGATTCATAAATATACTGTAAACCGTTCATCTTTCGTGCATAAAGATGCCAGAGAGCAGTTTGAAATGAGAGTTCACAAAAGATTGATTGACATTCTGACTCCTGACCAGAAGGTGATTGATGCTCTAATGAACTTGAATCTGCCGGCAGGAGTAGATATTGAAATCAAGATGTAATATTCAATATTATTTCTTATGAATTTGTTTTCAAAATAATATCATAAGAAAGACAATGGGAAATAATCTGATTGTGTCGGGGTTTCCCGACATTTTTGTTTGTATCAAAAAACAATAGTCTAGAATTTTATGAAATTTATATTAGGAAAAAAAATAGAAATGGCCCAGATTTTTGATGATAAAGGAAATGTGATTCCGGTAACTTTAATTTCAGTTGATCCCTGCCAAGTAACCCAATTAAAAACAAAAGAAACCGACGGATACACAGCTGTTCAGATAGGATGCGGAGAAATAAAAAAAGAAAAGAAAATAAAAAAGACGATGAAAGGAAAAGAATTCCAGTATTTAAAAGAAAAAAGAGTGGAAAAAGGAGAGCAATTGAAGATAGGCGATAAAATTAATGTAACGGTTTTTAAAGAAGGTGATTTAGTAAATGTTTCCGGAATTTCCAAAGGAAAAGGTTTTGCTGGTGTTGTAAAAAGATGGCATTTTAGGGGGCAGTTTAAAACGCATGGTACCAAAGAAAAATGGCGATCGCCAGGCTCAATTGGCCAAAGATGGCCACAGAGAGTTATAAAAGGGAAAAAAATGGCGGGCCGCATGGGAGGAGGGAGAAAAACGGTTGAAAATCTAAAAATAGTAAAAATTGATCCAGAAAATAATATATTAGCAGTAAAAGGCGCAGTTCCCGGAAGAAAAGGGCTATTGCTGGAAATAAGCTCAATATAATTTTTACAAAGATGAAAGCATCAATTTACAATCAAAACGGAAAAAAACTTGAAGAAAGTATTACTTTGCCTAAGGAGATTTTTGATGTAAAAATGAACGCTGATTTAGTCCATCAAGTGGCCGTGGCTCAAATGGCAAATAAAAGAAGAATAATAGCCAAAGCCAAGAACAGATCAGAAGTTTCTGGAGGTGGAAGAAAACCTTGGAGACAAAAAGGGACAGGAAGAGCCAGGCATGGTTCAATAAGGTCGCCAATCTGGAGACATGGTGGAGTAACTTTCGGACCGCAAACAGATGTTGTTTTTAAAAAAGAGATTTCAAAAAAAATGAGGAGAAAGGCCTTATTTATGGTTTTGACATCAAAAGCGAAAAAAGAGCGCCTAATTGTTTTAGATGACTTAAAAATAGAAAGTCCAAAAACAAAACTAATGGCTGATATTTTTAATAAATTACCGGTAAAAGGGTCGAGATTGGTTATTTTACCCAAGAAAGACGAAACAATAATAAAAGCCACAAGAAATATTTCAAAAACGAAATCTGAATTAGCCCAAAACTTGAATGTTTTAGATTTACTTTCTTTTAATTATTTAATACTTCCTAAAGATTCAATAAAAACGATAAAAGAAACATTTCTAAAGGAATAAAATATGGCACTACCATTTTTTAAAAAAAAGAAAACTGAAGAGAAAAAAGAGAGTAGAAAGAAAGAAGTAAGACAAAGTCCAGAAAAAGCTAAAACTGAAATTCCAAAGCCCAAAAAGGAAAGAAAAGGAAAGCCGACAAACTACAGGATTTTAAAATCACTTCATGTAACAGAAAAAGCTACGGATTTAAGTAAAAATAACCAATACGTTTTTGAAGTTTTTCCAAGATCTAACAAGACAGAAATAAAAAAAGCAGTCGGAGAAACTTTTGACGTTGATGTTATTAAGGTGAATATAATAAAAACTCCAGGCAAAAAAAGAAGACAAGGGAGAACGCTTGGTTGGAAGAAAGGTTATAAAAAAGCGATAGTTAGCATAAAAAAAGGACAAAAAATAGACATTTTGCCTAAATAGTAAATTTGATTTTGTATGGAAGATATAATCGAAAATAAAAAAATATTGACCAGAAAAGAACCCGAAAAAAACCTGCTCCGTCCGATAAGAGAAACAGCTGGCAGGAATATTTCAGGTAGAATTACGATTCGTCATCGAGGCCAACGAGTGAAAAGAATGTACAGAATTGTTGATTTTGGGCAGGAAAAAATTGGTATACCAGGGAAAATTATCGCTTTGGAATACGATCCCAATCGCACTGCTTATTTAGCTCTAGTTGAATATCAAGGCGGTGATAAAAGATATATTATATCTTCTGTTGGTTTAAAAGTTGGAGATGAAATTATTTGCGCCGAGAAAGCAGAAATAAAACCTGGTAATAGAATGAAATTAAAAAATATTCCAGTCGGAATCCAGGTTTTTAATATTGAACTGGAAGCAGGAAAAGGGGGAAAACTTATGAGATCAGCTGGGACGGCTGCAAAAATTTTGGCTCAAGACGAAGGCTTTACTAATTTGGAATTTGCCTCGGGGGAAGTAAGAAAAATTTATGGAGAATGTTTTGCCTCAATTGGACAGGTTTCTCACCCTGAAAAAAGATTTGAAATAATTGGAAAAGCGGGAAGCAGAAGACTAAAAGGATGGAGGCCAGCAGTTAGAGGATCAGCAATGAATCCGCCTGATCATCCTCATGGTGGAGGTGGTGGAAAAACTCCAATTGGTTTAAAATATCCTAAAACTCCTTGGGGAAAAATAGCCAGAGGAGTAAAGACAAGAAAGAAAAAATGGACTGATAGATTTATTCTTCAAAGAAGACAAAATAAAAATAAGCAATAAAATAATATATGGCGCGATCACTTAAAAAGGGTCCATTTGTGGATCAAAACATACTGAACAAAATGAAAAAGCAAAAGCCAGGCGGAAAAGAGACCATAAAAACTTGGTCTAGAGATACAACTATTACTCCAGAAATGGTAGGATTTAATTTTGAAGTTCATAACGGAAGAGAATTTATATCAGTCCAAGTGACTGAAGAAATGGTAGGTCATAGATTGGGTGAGTTTTCTCCGACAACTAAATTTTCGAGACACGGAGGAAGGATGCAAAGAGAGATTGAGCAGGTTGCTGCTGAAAAAGAATCGACAAAAATAAAAGAAGCTAAAGCCGCCCCGGAAGAGAAAAAATGAACCTCTCCGGCTTGAAGGCCGAGAGTTTCTTGGCAAGGAATTAATATTTAGAAACCAATAACATGCCAATAACTGCTAAATTAAATTATTTACATATTGCTCCCCGTAAAGTCAGACTGATAGCTGATTTGATTAGAAGAAAAACAGTGAAAGAAGCTGAGGCCATTTTGACTTTTACTTCCAGAAGAGCAGCAATACCTATGCTTAAACTTATAAAATCCGCCGTCTCTAATGCAAAAAACAGTTTAGGGTTGGATGAGGCAAATCTTTATATTTCAAAAATTACAGTTGATGAAGGTCCAAAAATGAAAAAATGGATGCCACGTGCCCGTGGCTCTCCCTCGCTGATTCAGAAAAAAAATTCAAATATCAATTTAGTTTTAGAGGAGATAGAAAAAGGGAAAAATAGGATTCAAAAAACCGAAACACCATCTTTGACTGTAGAGGAAAAGAAACCAGATAGAATTATAAAAACAAGCTCAAAACCAAAAATTCAAAGAACCGAAACAATTTCTAAAAAGCCCAGATTTGAGGGAATAGCAAAAAGAATTTTTGGGCGGAAATCGTTTTCAAAATAAATAACCAAACATCATGACCCACAAAGTCCATCCAAAAGCGTTCAGGATAAAACAAATAAGCGACTGGAATTCCAGAGGATTTTATAGTGGCAAAACTGATGTATCGTCTGAAGGGCGCTATATTAAAGATTTTGCAAAATATTTAAGAGAAGATTTTGAGATTAGAAATTTTTTGAATAAAAAGCTAGCCAAAGTCGGAATTGAAAATATCGAAATAGAGAGATTTCCAAATAAGATCAATATTATTATTTCGACCGCTAGGCCAGGTTTAATTATCGGTAGAAGAGGAGAAGGTATTGAGGAATTAAAAAAAGATCTAGAAAAAATTGTTTTTAAAAAACAGATTCTTATTACTAAGAAGGGAAAAAGTCGACCTTTTGAATTAAGATTAGAAATAAAAGAGGTTAAAAATCCTTGGTTGTCAGCTCCTTTAATTGCCCAATGGATTGCTCAACAGATTGAGAAGAGAATGCCATTCAGGAGAACCCTGAAACAGGCCATTGAAAAAACTACTGTCCATAAGGAAGCTCAAGGAATAAGAGTTCAGGTTTCAGGCAGATTAGACGGAAAAGAAATTGCTAGGACTGAATGGCTTAAAAAAGGAAGACTTCCCCGCCAGACTATTAGAGCTGATATTGATTATGGAACTGCCCGAGCTTATTGTACTTACGGAGTAGTAGGAATTAAAGTCTGGTTATACAAAGGAGAAAAGTTTGATTAGTTAATAGAAAAATAATATGTTAATGCCAAAGAGAGTAAAACATCGAAAATGGCATAAAAGCCGTTCTAGAGGAATCGAAAGGCGAGGAACAGAATTAGTTTTTGGTAATTTTGGTTTGAAAAGTCTGGGAACTTCTTGGCTTAGCTCCCGACAATTGGAAGCAGCCAGGAGAACAATTATTAGATATCTTAAAAAGGGAGGAAAGCTTTGGATAAGGGTTTTTCCTCAAAAACCTATAACTAGAAAAGGAACAGAGGTTCCTATGGGTGGAGGCAAGGGAGGAGTTGACCATTATGCTTTTCCGGTCAGACCGGCCAGGATTCTTTTTGAAGTTGATGGGATAAGTGAAGCAGAAGCAAAGGAAGCTTTGGAAAAAGCTGGTGATAAATTACCGATAAAAACAAAATTCATAAAGCGTTAATCTATATATGAAAGCTAAAGAATTACGCCAAAAATCAAAAGATGAACTTAAAAAAATCCTTACTGATTCCAGAGAAAAACTTAGGCAGCTAAGGTTTGATTTAGCCTCGGCTAAGGTAAAAAACGTTAAAGAAGCCGGTAACGAAAGAAAAAAAATCGCCAGAATTCTTACGATTTTAAAAGAAACAAAATAACTTGAAAAAATAAAAATTTTGAATTATCCTATAGGTATAATTAAAATTAAATATGATTAAAAATCAATTAAAAGGAAAGGTTATTTCCAACAAGATGAAAAAGACTGTTGTGGTTGAAGTTGAGCGAATTAAGAAAGATAAGAAATATAAAAGAGGATACAAATATCAAAAAAATTACAAAGCTCAGGACGAAAAAGAAGAATGCAAAATCGGAGATGAGGTTATTATTGAAGAATGCAGTCCCATCAGCAAAGATAAAAAGTGGCGAGTAATTAAAAGAACCGCAACGTCAAAAATTTCTGAATCGGAAAAAGAATTAGAAGAGCCGATCTTTGAGGAAAATCTAGCAGAAGAAAAATTAAAGAAAGGACCTGAAGAAAAAAATTTAAATAAATAGTGTTTTTTTATGATTCAGACTAGAACAATGTTAAAAGTAGCTGATAACACAGGGGCCAAAATAGTCCAGTGTTTTAGAATTTTAGGTGGAAGCACGAGAAAATATGGCCAGATCGGAGATATTATATTTGTCGTAGTTAAAGAGGCCGAACCAAGAAGAATCGTAAAAAAACACGAAGTAGCTAGAGCAGTGATTATCAGGCAGAAAAGACCATTTCGCAGATCTGATGGAACTTATGTTTCTTTTGACGACAATGCCGTTGTTATACTGGAAGGCAAATCAAAAGAACCGAAAGGAGGAAGGATTTTAGGTCCGGTGGCCAAAGAATTAAAAGATAAAGGATTTGAAAGAATAGCCGCCTTGGCCGAGGAATTAGTCTAACAATTAGAAAAATCAATTTTTATGAAGATAAAAAAGGGTGATATAGTTTTAATAATTTCCGGCAAAGATCGTGGAAAAACAGGAAAAGTTTTGAAGTCTTTTTTGCAGGAAGAGAAAATATTAGTGGAAGGAATTAATTTGAAAAAGAAACACACCAAGCCGAAAAGGGAAGGCGAGAAAGGCCAGATAGTAGAGATAATCCTCCCGATTCCTGCCTCAAAAGCAAAAATTATTTGTACTAGATGCCAAAAACCAACGAGAATAGGTTATATTTTTAAAGAAGACTCCCTTTCAGCTTCGAAAGAAAAAAAGAAATTTCGCATTTGTAAAAAGTGCGGAAAGGAAATTTAAGAAATTTTCAATAAATAAAAAATGAAATTACAAGAAAAATATAAAAAAGAAGTGATACCGGTAATGATGGCAAAGTTCGGTTTAAAAAATGCTATGGCTGTTCCGAAAATCGAAAAAGTCATTATAAATTCCGGATTCGGGAAAATGATTACTGAAAAAACTTCTGATGAGCAAAAGAAGATTTGCGATGCTATTTTGAACGATCTTTCCCTTATTACTGGGCAAAAACCAAATTTAACCCGAGCTAAAAAATCAATTTCTGGTTTTAAAATCAGAGAAGGTCTTCCTGTCGGGGCAAGAGTAACTTTGAGAGGAAAAAAGATGGCAGATTTTTTAGAGAGGTTAATTTATATTGCTCTTCCAAGATCGCGAGATTTCCGCGGCATAGACCAAAAATCATTTGATAAGAAGGGAAATTTGAGCATTGGAATCAGAGAACATATTTGCTTCCCTGAAGTTTCGCCTGAAAAAGTAAAAAATATTTTTGGATTTGAAGTTACAGTAGTCACCACAGCTAAAAAACGGGAAGAGGGGATTGAATTATTCAAGTTGATGGGATTCCCGATAAAAAGCTAAATTAAAAGATTATATGTCAACAACTGCTCAGTTTGCAAAATCACAGAAAAAACCAAAATTTACAACTCGAATTGTTAGGAGATGTTTTAGGTGTGGGAGAAAAAGAGCTTATATGAGAGATTTTGGTTTGTGCAGAATATGTTTTAGAGAGATGGCCAATCAAGGCCTGATTCCCGGAGTTAAAAAATCTAGTTGGTAAATTTATTATTGAAACAAAGAAAATATAAAGATAATTTTTAAATCTTATGACTGATCCAATCTCCGATATGATTATTAGAATAGTTAATGCTCAAGCCGTTTTGCATCCAACGGTTTCTATTCCTTTTTCTAATTTTAAATATGAAATCGCAAAGATTTTGGAAAAACAAGGATTTGTTGCTAAAGTAGAAGAAAAAGGGAAAAAAATAAAGAGAATAATTGAAATAACCTTAAAATATAATGACAGAGTTCCGGCAATCTCGGGGTTAAGGAGAATTTCCAAACCCGGCCGGAAGATTTATGCTGAAGCTAAAGAAATAAAAAAAGTAAAAGGAGGTTATGGCATGTCAATAATTTCTACACCCCAGGGTTTAATGATAAACAGCGAAGCAAGAAAGAAAAAAATAGGAGGAGAGATTATACTTGAAGTTTGGTAAAAAAATATGTCACGAATAGGAAAAAAACCAATTTTAATACCAGAAGGCGTAAAAATCGATTTTAAAGATCAGAAAGTTGAAGTTTCCAGCCCAAAAGGTAGCCTTCAAAGAATTATCCGTCCTGAAATAGTTGTAGAAATAAAAGACGGACAGGTTTTTGTTTCCCCTAAAATTTTAAAGCTTAGAAAGCAAGAAAACAAAAAAATAAAAGCCTATTTAGGTTTGACCAGAGCGCTTATTGCTAATATGGTTTCGGGCGTAGATAAGGGATTTGAAAAAAGATTGGAAATTGAGGGTATTGGATACAGAGCGGCTTTAGAAGGCCAGGATCTGACTTTGAAAGTTGGTTTTTCGCACCAAGTTAAGATTAAGGCACAGTCTGGAATAAAATTTGCAGTGGAAAAAAATACTATTATTGTTTCGGGAATAGACAAAGAAGCTGTATCACAAATTGCTTCTAAAATAAGAAAGGTCCAGCCTCCAGAACCATATAAAGGTAAAGGAATTAAATACGCAGGTGAAGTAGTTAAAAGGAAAGAAGGAAAAAAAGTAGTGGCGACTACCTAAAGAATAAATAACAACAAAGATTAAATGGTAAAAATATTAAAACAAAAAATTAGGAATAGACGGCACGCTAGAGTGAGGGCTAAAATTTCGGGCACCGAAGCAAGACCTCGACTTTGTGTTTTCCGTTCCAATAAGCATATTTATGCCAACTTGATTAATGATGAGAAAAATTGCATAATTTTGACAGCAAGCGATAAAGACGCGAAAAAAAGCAAGGTTGAAAAAACTGAAAACAAAATTACCGGAAAAATCGCCTCAGCTTACAAGATTGGGGAATTAATCGCCCAGAAAGCATTAAAAAATAAGATTGAGAAAGTAGTTTTTGACAGGGGAGGTTATAAATATCATGGAAGAGTGAAAGCCTTGGCCGAAGGCGCAAGAAAGGGAGGATTAAAATTCTAATGTAGCTAAAACAATATGGAAGAAACAAAATTCAGAAAATCTAATAAATTTTTCTCCAGAAGGGGTCCAGAGATCAAAGATGAATTTGAGACAAAGCTTTTGGATTTAGCTCGTGTTACCCACGTAAGGGCCGGAGGCAAGAAATTGAGTTTCAGGGCGGTAATAGTTGCCGGTAATAAAATGGGAAAAGTTGGCCTGGGAGTTGGAAAAGGATTAGACGTAGCTCAGGCAGTGGGAAAAGCCACGAGATTAGCCAAGAAAAATCTTATTGAAGTCCCGATTATTAATGAAACCATACCTCATGAGACTTATGCCAAATATGGGTCAGCCGAAGTTTTATTAAAGCCACAGAGAAAAGGAAGGGGTTTAGTTGCAGGCGGAACGGTTAGAGTTATTTGTAACTTGTCAGGAATAAAAAACGTTTCTTCGAAAATTTTGGGCAGGACGGGAAATAAACTTAATAATGCCAGGGCAACGATTTTAGCTTTTAAGACGTTGAAAAAAAATTATGCAGTTAAATGAATTAAAACCAATACATAAATCAAAGGAAAGAAAAAGGATTGGCCGAGGAGGAAAAAAAGGCGCTTACTCTGGAAAAGGAGTAAAAGGTCAGAGAGCAAGAGCTGGTCATAAATTTGAGCCGCTTATTCGCAGCTTAATAAAAAGATATCCAAAATTAAGGGGATATAGATCAAAGAGATATGGGGTAGAACCCGTCAGTGTTAATGTTAGAGACATCGAGAAAAAATTTCTTACTGATAATAAAAACGATAAATCTGAGATAAAAATTAATCCTCAGGTCTTGTTAGAAAAAAAATTAATTCATAAAATAGAAGGAAGAACACCCAAAGTTAAAATCTTGGGCAAAGGAATGTTAACAAAAGCCGTAGCGGTCGAAAACTGCAGTGTTTCCAAGGAAGCTAAAGAAAAGATCGAAAAGGCAGGCGGTAAAATAAAGAAATAAAACCATGTTTGAAAAAGTCACTCAAGTTTTTAAAATCCGCGATTTAAGAAATAAGATCCTTTTTATCTTATTTATTTTTGCCATATTTAGAATAATGAGCAATATTCCCATACCCGGTATTATTCAAAATAAAGAAGTGGCCCAGGCTTTCTTTAACCAATTCACGACTTTCGGCGTCTTGAATGTTTTTACAGGAGGGGCTCTGGATAAGTTTTCAATTGTTATGCTTGGGTTGGGTCCTTATATTACTTCAACAGTTATTTTGCAGCTTTTGACAATGATTTTTCCTCAACTGGAAAAGATATACCGAGAAGAAGGAGAGGCTGGCCGCCAAAAATTTACTCAATATGGAAGAATTTTAACTGTTCCTTTGGCTGCGCTTAACGCTTACGGAATGTTGGCTTTATTCCAACGACAAAGAGTTATCGGACAACTCTCTGCATTGTTAACTTTTAACTCTGTAATAACTATCACTGCTGGAGCTGTTTTTTTAATGTGGCTAGGAGAGCTAATCTCTGAAAAGGGAATAGGTGAAGGAACTTCTCTTTTAATTTTTGCTGGAATTATTGCCGATTTCCCAACAAATATCCTCCAGATTATAAATCTTGTCAAAACGCAAAAACTGCCAATTTATTCTTATCTCCTCTTTTTTGTTATGGCATTTATAATCTTAATAGGAGTTATTATAATAAATGACGCTAGACGTAACATCCCTGTCTCTTATGCAAAAAGAGTAAGAGGATCTAAGATGTATGGAGGAGTTTCTACTTATCTGCCTTTAAATATCAATCCGGCTGGAGTTATGCCTATAATTTTTGCCCTTTCTATTTTAACTTTTCCCGCCATGATAGCTAATTTTTTGGTTGGATTTCCTGGAAAAATAGGATCAATAGCTCAAAGTGTTGGTAAATTTTTTCAGAATGGCTGGGTATATGGAATTTTGGAATTCTTTTTAGTTTTTCTCTTCACCTTCTTTTATACTCTTGTTACTTTTGATCCTGATAATGTTTCTGAAAATTTACAAAAGTCCGGAGGGTTTATTCCTGGGATAAGACCAGGAGATTCAACTGCCAAATTTTTGTCTCATGTACTTAATCGGATATTGCCAATTGGGGCTCTATTTTTGGCAATCATAGCTCTGACCCCGACTATTATAGGAAACGTGACCAAAATACTGGCCTTTAAATTTTTAGTTGGAGGTACGAGCTTATTGATTCTTGTCAATGTGATTTTGGAAACTGTCAGACAAATAAAATCTCAATTAGAGATGCGAGAATACGAAACATTTTAAAGTCTCTATCTATTATGAAGAGAAATTCAAAAACTCCACTTTCGATAATTATTTTTGGCCGAGCTGGTTCAGGAAAGGGAACCCAAGCTGAATTGCTCGTCAACAAATTCCATCTTGAGCATTTTAGTAGTGGAGAAGCGCTTCGCCAGCGTCAAAAAGCGGGGGACTTTACTGGCAAAAAATTGGCAGAGGTTATGAATAAGGGAGAATGGGCGCCTGAATCCACTATTATTAAGGTTTGGATGGATAAACTCGAGGGCTTTAAGCTAAAAAGCAGTTTTAAGGGCTGGATTTATGACGGTGGTCCAAGGTTGATGCTGGAAGCAAAGCTTTTGGAAGTGGCTTTAAAGTGGTACGGATGGGACAAAAATACAAAATTTATTTTAGTTGATATTTCAAAAAAAGTAGCCTTTGATCGTTTAACTAAGAGAAGACAATGTAAAGTTTGTGGAGAGCTTATTCCTTGGATTGGCGATTTTAAAAAACTTAACGTTTGTCATAAATGCGGAGGCAGATTAGTTTTAAGGCCTGATGATAAGCCAAAAGCGATAAGAAAAAGATTAGAACAATTTGAAAAATACACTGTTCCAGTGATAAATTATTACAAAAAGCAGGGAAAGGTAATTAAAATAAACGGTGAACAGAGTATTAAAAACGTTTTTAAAGATGTTTTAAAAGCTTTAAAATGAATTTTTGATGATTCCAATTAAAACTCAAAGAGAAATTGAGATAGTGAGAGAAGGTGGAAAAATCCTGGCAGGAATTATGGAAGAATTGGAAAATAAAGTCAGGCCGGGAATTAAAACTATAGAATTAGGCAGGCTCGCAGAGAGCCTGATTTTAAATTCCGGAGCCAAACCCTCTTTTAAAGGATACACAAACAGAAAAGACGGCATAGTAGATCCGTATCCTTCAAGTTTGTGTACTTCAATTAACGAAGAAATTGTTCACTCCTTACCCTCAGAGAGGGTTTTAAAAGAAGGCGATATTATTTCTTTAGACTTGGGAATTTATTATGAGGGTTTTCATACCGATATGGCTACTACAGTTCCTGTTGGTAAAGTAACTCCAGAAGCTCAAAGACTAATAAAAGTGACTAAAAAAGCATTAAAGCGAGGAATAAACGAAATAAAGCCTGGAAATCATATAGGGGATATTGAAAATGCTATTCAAATATTTGTTGAGGGGAATGGATTTAATGTTGTCAGAGATTTGTGCGGCCACGGTATTGGAAGAGAACTTCACGAAGATCCTCAGATTTTAAATTTTGGGAAAAAGGGAACTGGCCCTGAAATAAAAGAAGGCATGGTGTTGTGTTTGGAACCAATGGTGGCAATAGGGGACTCGACAATAAAAAGAGCCAAAGACGGCTGGGGGTATAGTACTTTTGACGACTCTTTATCAGCTCATTTTGAGCATACAATTGCAGTGATAAAAAATGGAGCTGAAGTATTGACCAAATTTTCAAATCGTGATAAAAAAGGCAGCAGGTGGTTGAATTGAATAGAGAACAAAGTATTGAGAAGATAAGAGAATTACTGAAAGAAGGCAAGAAGAATCAAGAATCACGAAAAGCGATTCTAGAAAAAATAATAAACAAAAAATTTCTAGCACCCCCACGGCTTTATGCTCAGTTGATAACAATAACATTGAGAGAAGTGCCGATTTGTTTGGAAATAGCGTATGTCGCTAGGCCACTCAAGAACGTACACATTGAGGTAATCACAAATTGGGCAATTACTGATTTGAGTGATTCCGCCGGCGCTTAGCAGCACATTTAAAACATATTCTTTTTCGGGGCTTTTTGCCCTATTTTTTTTGTGTTAGAATAATTTAATATGTCAGAAATTAAACTTTCAATCATTGTCCCTGCTTATAATGAAGAAAAAAGACTGCCCCAGACTTTAAAAGAGATAGATAAATACTTGAAAAGGCAGAAATATGATTACGAAATTATTGTTGTCTCGGGTGGATCAACAGATAACACAGTTGAAGTGACCAAAAAACTGATACCGGAAATAAAGAATTTAAGCGTTCTTGGATTGAAAGAATCTCTCGGTAAGGGTTTTTCTGTTAAGCAGGGAATTTTAAAAGCTCAGGGGAAATACCGCCTTTTTACTGATGCTGATAATTCTACTTCAATTAACCAAGTGGAAAAGATGTGGCCGGAATTCGAAAAAGGTTTTGACGTTGTTATAGGTTCCAGAGACATAAAAGGCGCAGTCTTAGCTGTGCCCCAGCCTTTATTTAGAAGAATATTAGGGGATATCTTTAATTTACTGACAAAAATAATATCTGGGATTTGGGGAATTCCGGATACCCAGTGTGGGTTTAAAGGATTTAGCGAAAGAGCAGCCAAAGACATTTTTTCTTTAATGATCACAGACCGTTTTGCTTTTGACGTAGAAGTTCTTATTATAGCGGAAAAATTCAGCTATAGCATAAAAGAAATTCCCGTAACTTGGGTTAACGACATAAATAGCACAGTTAAATTTAAATCAATGGTTGAGATGTTGCTGGATATTATTAAAATAAGAATCAACTCAATCAAAGGCGCTTATGACAAAACAGTTTAAAATAAAAAATAATGAAAAATTTCCTTCTGAACTTCGGCTTGATCTAGCTTCCGGAGATTGGGTTGTGATTGCCACTGGAAGGGCAAGGAGACCAGAAACTTTTAAAAAAGAAAAAAAGATAAGCAAGGAATTTTCTCATAAAAACTGCCCTTTTTGCCACGAAGAAATTCTGAAGGATGTAACCTTTGCTCTTTCTAACGGCAAAAAAGTTAGGTTTCAAAACTTAAAAAACTGGACGACGATCTCTGCTAGAAATAAGTTTCCCGCCTTTTTACCATCCCCAAAATTAGAAAAAAAAGTAGAAGGTAATTTGTATCAGACCATGAATGCCGTGGGATTCCATGAAATAGTTATCACTAGAAACCATAGAAAATCTTTAGCTCAACTCTCTTTAGCAAAGGTGAAAGAAGTAATTGATGTTTATCAGGAGAGATTTTTAGATTTAATGGATGAGCCTTTGGTTCGATATGTTTCGATATTTCATAACCATGGTCCCGAAGCGGGGGCTACAATTTTTCATCCCCATTCACAGATAGTTACTACTCCCTTGATCGATGTTGATCTCCTGAGAGCGCTTTCTAATTCAGAGAATTATTTTAAAACTAAGAAAAAGTGTGTTTATTGCGAAATGGATAAATGGGAAATGAAAATGAAAAAAAGGATATTTTTTGAAAATCATGACTTTTTAGTTTTGTGTCCTTTCGCCTCAAAGTCTGCCTTTGAGGTTATAATTTCACCAAAAAAACATTTGCCTTATTTTGAAAGAATTACTGAAAAAGAAAAATGGCAGCTGGCCCAAGCTTTTAGAGTGGCCCTTAGCAAACTTTTTAAAGCTTTAAATAACCCGGCTTACAACTTTTATTTACATACTTCGCCTTGCGACGGAAAAAAATATGATTATTATCACTGGCATTGGACAATTTTGCCAAAAACTTCTGTTTGGGCAGGTTTTGAAATAGGAACAAGAATGGAAATATCAACCATTGAACCGGAAAAAGCAGCTGAATATTTAAGAAAACAGTAATATGAAATCTTTAATCATCGGAAATTGGAAGTGTAATCCCATAAATCTTGAAGAGGCTAGGAAAATTTTTGTTGCAGTAGAAAACGGAGTAAAAGAAATAGAAAACGTTGAAACAGTTATTTGTCCGCCCTTTATTTATCTTTTAGATCTTAAATCAATATCTAATAATTTGAAAATTGGAGCGCAAGATTGCTTATGGGAAAAATCAGGTGCCTTTACAGGAGCGATTTCTCCTTTGATGCTAAAAAACATTGCTTGCCAACATGTAATTTTAGGCCATTCGGAGAGGAGAACTAATTTTGAAGAGACAAATGAAATCATAAATAAGAAAATTAAAGCAGCGCTCTCTGTTGGTCTCAATGTTATTTTTTGTTTTGGAGAAACCGAAATAGAAAAAAGAAAAGGCCAGACTGATAAAGTTTTGGAGGTTCAGATTAAAAAAGGCCTGTCTGGCGTCTCAGAAAAAGAAATGGAAAATATCGTTTTAGCTTATGAGCCAGTCTGGGCTATTGGAACTGGGAACTCCTGCAGTCCGGAAGACACTCAAAAAACCTCTCTTTTTATTAGAAAAATAATTACCAATTTTTATCCAGATATAATTCTTGATAACTTGAGAATCCTTTATGGTGGGAGTATAAACAGTGAAAACGTTGAAGATTATTCTCTCAAATCAGGAGTCCAGGGATTTATAGTGGGTGGCGCTTCCTTAAAACCTGATGAGTTCATTAAAATAGTAAAAATAGTCAGCCATTCTCGGCCATAATTTTAGACTTGACCTTTTTTTGATTTTAGTTAGTATAGAACATATGGAAGAGTTTTCACAAGGGTATTTTTATAATCCCACTATAGGAAATATTACTGTTGAGAAAGTAATGGAGGAAATAATGGGCTACATAAAAGAGAAGCCAGACAGGCTTTATGATATTATTGTCGGTTGCGATTCTCCTTCCAGTGAAGAACCTCATTTTCCCGTTGTAGTTGTTGTTTTGAGAAAAGGCGAAGGAGGCCGGTTTTTTATTAAAAAAGTAAAATACTCCAGTAGGGAAAGATTATTTGCTAACTGGAAACTCCGGATTTTAGAAGAGGTGATGCTTTCTTGTCAATTAGCTTTATTTTTGAGAGAAAATTTTGAGAAAAAAGTAAAAACGCTGCCCGATTTTCCCAATTATGAATTCCGTTATATTCATGCTGATATAGGAGAAAATGGAGCGACAAAGGATATGATTAGAGAGGTTATAGGTTTAATCAGAGGTAATGGTTTTGAGCCAAAAATAAAGCCAGAATCTTTTGTCGCTTCAACAGTGGCAGACAGGTATACATAAATAAATCAAAAATTCAAAGACCAAAATCAAAATTAAGCCGCTAAAACGGCTTTTTGGTTGTTTTATTCGCCATTTTTGATTAAAATTAAGTTAGAATGAGTTCTGCTGAAATTAGGCAAAAATTTTTGGATTTTTTTGAAAAACGAGGGCATAAAATTGTGCCTTCTTCTTCGCTTTTGCCGACTGACCCCAGTGTTTTATTTACTACAGCTGGGATGCAGCAATTTAAAGAATATTTTTTAGGAAAAGATTCGCCCTATGGTAAAAGAACTGCGTCTTGCCAGAAATGTTTTAGAACCTCAGATATTGAATGCGTGGGTGACGAATGTCATTTAACTTTTTTGGAAATGCTGGGAAATTTTAGCTTTGGAGACTACTTTAAAAAAGAAACAATTGAATGGGCTTATGAATTTATAGTAAAAGAATTAGGGCTGGAAATTGATTATGTTTCGGTTTTTGCTGGTGACAAAGAAGTGCCTCCTGATAAAGAAGCAGAAAAAATTTGGCTCAATCTAGGCATCCCTCAATTAAAAATAAAAAAAATGGGAAGGGAAGATAATTTTTGGGGGCCAACGGGTTTGGAAGGTCCCTGCGGACCGACATCTGAAATTTATATTAAAGGAATCGAAGTGTGGAACTTAGTTTTTAATGAGTATTATCAGGATAAAAATGGAAAATTAACTCCCTTAAAGCAAAAAGGAGTGGATACTGGTATGGGTTTGGAAAGATTATTAGTTGCAGTTCAAAAAAAAGAATCAGTTTTTGAAACTGATTTATTTGAACCAATTATAAAGGAAATAGAGAAAAAGGCCTTTAGACCATATAAATCAGATCAGAAATCGTACAGGATAATTGCTGATCATATAAAAAGTGCTATCTTTTTAATTTCAGAGGGAATTTTCCCTTCAAATGTTGAACGAGGATATGTTTTAAGAAGAATTTTAAGAAGGGTAATTAGATATGGAAAACTACTTAGTCTGCCTCAAAATTTTATAATTACTTTAGCTCAAAAAATGATAGAAATTTACACGAACATTTATCCGGAACTAAAAACAAAAGAAACCGATATTTTAGTAGTTATTCAGAATGAAGAAGAAAAGTTTGAGAAAACCTTAGAACTAGGATTACGAGAGTTTAAGAAAATGAAACCCAAATATAATGTATCTACTGGACTCATCGAGATGGGTTTGAGTGGCGATGAACTCTTTAGTCTTTATTCCACCTATGGTTTCCCTATTGAATTAAGCCTTGAAGAAATAGAAAAGATATATAAAGAATGCGGGCAAGAACTACCTAAAGATATAAAAGACATATTTATTAGAGTGTTCTACGAATCATTAAAAAAGCATCAAGAAATTTCCCGTGCCGGAGTAGAAAAAAAATTTGGCGGAGTAGGGAAAGACGCAGGTTTAATTCAGGCAAAATTTCATACTGCCACCCATTTGTTACATGCTGCTTTGAGAGAAATTTTAGGAAAGGAAGTGAGGCAAATGGGATCAGATGTTACCCCTCAAAGATTGCGTTTTGATTTCTCTTTTTCCCGAAAATTGACTCCAGAAGAAATTAAAAAAGTTGAGGATTTAGTCAACCAAGAAATAAAAGAAAATTTAGAAGTAAAAAAAGAAGAAATGAGATACGAAGAAGCTATTAAATCAGGAGCTCTAGCTTTTTTCAAGGATAAATATCCTGAAAAAGTCAGCGTTTTTTCAATAGGTAGTTTCTCAAAAGAAATCTGCGCCGGTTCACATGTTAAGAGAACTTCTGAATTGGGAAAATTTAAAATAATAAAAGAAGAATCATCAGGCGCCGGAATCAGAAGGATAAGGGCAATATTAGAATAAATTTTTGTGATATAATTAAAGATGAAATTCAATTCACCCTCAATAAAAGAAAGGAAATCCGAATATTTTTTGGGTTTGGATATTGGCAGTGAGGCAGTAAAATCTATAATTTTTCAGAGAGCAGTTTCTGAAAAAGATAATCTTAAAAAAATAATAATTTGGGGAAAAGGTTTGGAATATTTCAATAAATCCGATGTTTTTAATACGCAGGATTTCGAAAAAAACACTATCAAAAATACAATTTCTGAATCAATAAAGGGAGCATATCAGAATTTCCTTCAAAATGTGGGGCGAAAAACGGGAATTCAAAAAAACAATCTTCCGACATTAGTAAGTTTACCACCAAATATTATAAAGGAAAAAGTACTGATTCAATCTCTGACGAGAGAAAACAGAGATCGGATTATTAGTAAAAAAGAGGAAGCGGATATTTACCAACTAGTTCTTAAAGAAATAAAAAACGAAATAGAAAAAGATTTTTCCCAGAAATTTGGTATTTTTCCAGAGGATATTAAATTTATTTCATTCACGATTTCAGAGATAAAAATAGATGGTTACAATGTTTCAAATTTCGAAGGGTTTAAGGGTGGAAAACTGGAATTTAAAATCGTCGTTGTATTTTCTCTTAAAGAGTACTTAAAAAATATAGAAATCATTTTAAAAGAATTAAAAATAAATTTTCGAAAATTCCTAAATAAAGAACAGAATCTTCCTTACCTGTTTGAATATGAAGTTAATGATGCTATTTTTTTGGATGTAGGTGGCGAGGTGTCACAAATTTTCTTACTAAAAAAAGGCAAGACAGAGGCTATTCTTGAATTCGAAAACGGGGGACTGGATTTTACTAATAAACTTTCAAAAGTGTTGGGATTGAACTTGGAAGATGCAAGAAATTTAAAGCATAATTATTCCAATCTTATTTTATCAGAAGATGTGAGAAAAAAAGTAAGAGAGATACTTACCGATGAGGTCAGAAATTGGTTTTTAAATTTCAAAAAAGCCCTTGAAATAATATTAGAAAAGAAAAAAATTCTTTTTCCTTCCAGGATGTTTATTTTTGGAGGAGGGAGCTCACTGCCGGAAATTCAGGAAGTTGTGGAAGAAGGTAATTGGGAAGGATTAACTTTTATTTCAAAGCCTGAGGTAAAAATAATTAATCCAAAAGATTTGAAAAATGTGGATGACCGAACCAAGGGTCTGATCTCCAACCAAGACGTCGGCTTGATTCTGGCTTGTCTGAATCCTTATAAAGAAAATTATTTTATTTTTGAGAAATAATATGTCTAAAAAAATCATTGATATTTTTCCTCCGTCCCCAACCAGAAACCTGAAAGAAAAGATTTTCTCTCTACCTTATAAAAGTAAAAAATTCTGGACTAAAGGAAAAAAAATAGTTATATTATTTTTTCTTTTTATTGGCTCAACTTTAGCTTTAATTTATTTTGTATTCGCAAAAGTTACGATTGAAATCTGGCCCGAAACTCAAACCCTGGATTTTGAAGAAGAAATAACCGCTGATCTAGAGAAGAAAAATATCGACGATTCAGTTTTATCCAAGACTATTCCAGCTAGTATGATTGATACAGGAGAAATAATAGCCTCTCAATCCTTTCCTTCATCCGGAAAGGTTTCCAAAGAAGGCAAAGCTCAGGGTAAAATAAAAATCTATAACAATTATAGTCTTCCTCAAACTCTTACGATTAATACCAGATTTCAGCCTCCTTCAGAAAAAGTGCTTTATTTCCGTTCAACCAAGGCAGTTACAGTTCCGGCCAAAGGAACCCTTGAAATCGATGTCGTAGCGGACAGGCCGGGTGAAGAATACAATATTGAACCAGCCACTTTTTCTATCCCTGGACTGGTTGGTTTGCCTCAATATACTAGCATATATGGAAAGTCTTTTTCTAAAATGGAAGGAGGATTTAAGGGTGATGTTGCTAAGGTTGAAGACGGAGACTTAGACAGAGCCAAGAGTGTTTTGACTGAAAAGTTATTTAGTGAAGCCAGAGAATCTTTAAAAATCAAAGCTTCGGATGAATATGTGATTTTGGATGGATCCACTAAAGAAGAATTATTAAATACTTCGTCATCTGTTGACGCAGGAAAAGAAGCTCCATCTTTCATATTCCAGGCGTCAGTTAAATCCCAGGCCTTGGTATTCAAAAAGAGTGATCTGGAAAATTTTGCTAAAGAATTTATTAAAAGCAAGATAAAAGATGGACAAAAATTTAAAGAAGATTCATTAAAATTAGATTACTCACCAGAATCAATAAACTTGAATATAGGTAAAATAACCTTAAAGTTAAAGTTTTCAGCTAAAGCTTATTCTGATGTCAACGTTGCCTCACTAGAAAAACTGATTAATAATAAGACTTTGGCGGAGGCAAATAATATCTTGAAAAATCAGACCCAAATAAAGCAGGTACAAATAAGCTCCTGGCCTCCTTGGATCAAAAATATTCCAGATAATGATAAAAAAATAAAGCTTCAATTAACTATTGACTAATTGGAGGCAATTTGCTATCCTTAATAATTACCTGGGGCCTTTAAGGCCAAATAAGGTAAAAAATCTAACTGATGAATCAAAATAAAAAAGTTTTGAGACAATCAGGAATTGTCTTAGAGTCTTTGCCGAGCACCAGTTTTAAAGTAAAATTGGACGATGGGAATGAAATATTTGCTCATTTAGCTGGAAGATTAAGAATTAATCGGATCAAGATTTTGCCAGGCGACCGAGTGACTGTCGAGCTCAGTCAGTATGACCAAACGAGAGGGAGAATAGTGTATCGGGGAAGATAGTCTAAAATAAGGACGGGTTAGAGAATTTTGTTGTTTTTTTATGCCTAAGCTTATTTTATTAAAATGAAAGTTCGACCATCAGTCAAAAAAATTTGTAAAGATTGCAAAATCGTCAGACGAGGAGGAGTGGTTTATGTAATTTGCAAGATAAAAAAACACAAACAAAGACAAGGTTAATTTTTTAAAATATGCCACGTATTGCTGGGGTTAATGTCCCAGAAAAAAAACAAATAGAGATTGCCCTGACTTATATCTATGGGATAGGCCTACCGTCGAGCAGGAAAATTTTGGCTGAAGCGAAAATTAAACCCTTTTTGCGTGCTTCGGAATTAAGCGCCGAAGAAATTAATAGGCTAAAGGAAATAATAGAAAAGAAACACAGAGTTGAGGGGGAATTAAAAAGGGAAGTGATGATGAATATAAAAAGATTAAAAGATATAGGAACTTGGAGAGGTATTCGTCATATAAAGCGACTGCCAGTCCGAGGCCAAAGAACGAGGACCAACACAAGGACAGTTAGAGGGAATGTTAGGAAAACGGTAGGATCAGGAAGAAAACCACCTCCAGAACCAACATAATAATATTTTTAGGCATTCTATATCGGAAAGGGGTCGGGGAAACCCTTCGGTGTCCCCGAGTAGGAAAAGATTAAAAACCGAGGGTTGTTAAGGAGCGGTGTTAGCCTGATTGCCGAAGGCAATATTAATATTCGGGCGTGCCGCGACCTAATTAAGTAATACCACTATGGGAAAAAAACACGTTATTGAAAAAAGTGAAGACGAGCTTTTAAAGGAGACCGAAAAAGTAGATGCAGCTTTGAAAAAAGAAGTAAAAGTACAGACTACCCAAAGACTAAGAGAGGGAAGAATATACATCTCTTCTTCTTATAATAATACGATTATGACCCTTACAGATCAGAGGGGAAACGCTTTATGCTGGACTAGTGCCAGTAATATTGGTTTTAAGGGAACAAAAAAAGCCACTCCTTTTGCTGCTTCCAAAGTAGCAGAAGCAATGGTTCAAAGGGCTAAGAAATTAGGTATAGAAAATGTCGAAGTTTTTGTAAAAGGGATAGGTTCTGGTCGAGAATCGGCCATTAGATCTCTGGCCGTACGAGGGTTAAATATAATATCAATAAAAGACGTTACCCCGATACCGCACAATGGTTGCCGACCGCGAAAAGTTAGACGGGTATAATTATTTTTAAAATTGATTTTTACTTTAAAAAATGTCAGACTCACAATGTAAAATTTGCAGAAGAATGGGTGTCAAGCTTTTCTTAAAAGGGGAACGCTGTTTTACCCAAAAATGCCAGATGGTGAAGAAACCTTATCCTCCCGGGAAAAAAGGGAAAAGGAGACTAATTCCTCTTTCCGAATACGGAAGAGAATTAAAAGAAAAACAAAAGTTAAAAAATTTATATAATTTAAAAGAAACGCAGTTTAAAAATTACTTCAAAAAAGTCCTGAAAAAAAGAGGAAAAGTGGAAAATGCTTCGGACTTGTTAGTCAAGATTTTAGAATCGCGTTTAGACAATGTCGTTTTTAGATTGGGTTTCACTAGTTCAAGAAAACAGGCTAGGCAATTAGTTTCTCATGGATATTTTCTTGTTAACGGAAAAGCAACAAACATACCCTCTCGTCAATTGAAAAAAGGAGATGTGGTAACCATTAAGCCCCAGAAATCTAAAAAAGCAGTCTTTAAGGACATAAAAACTATAGTTAAAAAAATAAAAACTCCGAATTGGCTGGAATTTAACGTCGAGAAATTAGAGGGAAAGTTGAAATCAGATCCGACTTTAGAAGATATAACAGTTCCAGTAGAAATTTCTTCAATCTTTGAATTTTATTCAAGATAAAAAAATTAAGTTTTATAAAAAATCTTATGATTCCTTTACCTCAAAAAGCAAAAATAATAAAAAAAGAAGAAAACAAAGCTACTTTTGAAATTGAAGGTCTTTATCCTGGGTATGGAGCAACAATCGGAAATAGTTTAAGAAGAGTTTTACTTTCTTCTTTGCCAGGCGCAGCAGTAACACAGATGAAAATAAAAGGAGTTCAGCACGAATTTTCAACGATCCCGGGAGTGCTTGAGGATGTAATTACAATCGGATTAAACTTGAAACAACTGCGATTTAAAATGCATACAGATGAGCCACAGAAAGCAAGACTAAAAGTTAAAGGAGAAAAAGAGGTAAAGGGTTCCAGTTTTGAACTGCCGAGTCAAGTTGAATTGATTAATAAAAATTCACACATTGCTACTTTAACTGATAAAAAGGCAGACCTCGATATTGAAATCCAAATTGAAAAGGGAACGGGTTATATTCCTGTGGAAAGAAGGAAAAAAGAAAAACTAGAAATAGGAGTTATCGCTTTGGACGCGATTTTCACGCCAATGAGAAGGATAAGTTTTAATGTGGAGAATATGAGGGTTGGAGACAGAACGGATTTCGACAGATTGTTATTAGAGATAGAAACAGATGGCACAATTACTCCTGAAGAAACATTTTTACAAGCGTCAGATATTTTAGTAAAACATTTTTCTTTATTATTTGAAAGTATTACTCCTCCAAAAGAAGAGAAAAAAGCCAAAGCTAAAGAGGTGGGAGCCGAAGAAGATATAACAAAGATGAAAGTTGAGGAATTAAAGCTTTCCAAAAGAACCGTAAACGCTTTATTGGATAACAACGTTAAGACTTTAGGCGGAATTTTAAAGAAAAGCGAAAAGTCCATTTCAGAATTGAAAGGGATGGGAGAAAAAGGAGTTAAAGAGATAAAAAGATTTCTGAAGAGAAAAGGTTTTGAATTAAAAGAGGGAAAATAATAAGATTATGAGAAAACTTAAACGCGGTCGAAAATTTCATAGAGAAAGGAATCAAAGGAGAGCACTTTTGAGATCTTTGGCTAGAGAATTTTTTTTGAGAGAAAAAATCAAGACCTCAGAAGCTAAAGCAAAAGAGTTGGCTGTTTTTGCTGAAAAAACAATAACTAGGGCAAAATTGGATAATTTAAGTACAAAGAGACTGCTTTTAAGAGAATTTTCTCCTAAAATAGTTCAAAAAATAATCAAGGAAATTGCTCCTCAATATAAAGACAGAAAAGGAGGATATACCAGGGTTATAAAAATAGGTCGTCGTCAGTTAGACGGAGCAAAAATGGCCATAATTGAATTAGTTAAATAACATGGAAAGGAAAATTCACACTATTGATGCCACTGATCAAATACTGGGAAGATTGGCAGTCAGGATCGCTATTCTCTTAAGAGGGAAAAACAAACCCAATTTTTTGCCCTATAAGGATTTGGGCGATTCAGTAATCGTAAAAAATGTTTCTAAGTTAAAAGTAACCGGAAAAAAATTAGAGCAAAAAATGTACTACAGTTTTTCGGGTTATTTGGGGAGCATGAAAGAAACGCCACTTAAAAAAATGATGGCAGAGAAACCAGTTAAAGTTTTAAGATTGGCAGTTTTTGGAATGCTGCCCAAAAATAAACTAAGAGCGAAAATGATGAAAAGACTAAAAATAGAATAAATATGGTAAAGGCAAAAACAAAAAAAACTGAAAAAAAAGAAGTAAAAAAAGAAGTAAAAAAAGAAATAGAAAAAACGAAAGAAAAAGATAAATACCTTGAAGCAATAGGAAAGAGAAAAACAGCCGTAGCCAGAGTCAGGATTTTTACTCATGGGGAGCGAGCATTTTTAGTCAACCAGAAACCTCTGGAAAAATATTTTTCAATAGTTGACCTTCAAAGAACTGCCCAGTCTTCTTTAGACAAGATGAAATGCCTGGATAAATTCAGAGTGGAAACTCTTGTTAAAGGCGGCGGTCTCTCCAGCCAGGCAGAGGCAATTCGTCATGGAACAGCCAGGGCCTTAACTCTTTTCAATCTTGATTTTAAAAAAAGACTAAGAAGAGCCGGATTTTTAACCCGTGATTCTCGGATACGGGAAAGGAAAAAATTCGGTTTAAAAAGAGCTCGAAGAGCCCCTCAGTGGCAAAAACGTTAGTTTTTGACAATGAGGCACAGGATGGGTCGGAAGGATTGGGTATCCTTCCGTTTTTGGAAAAACAGCGAGCGAAGCTCGCGTTAGAAACCGAAGGTGTCTAAGGAGCGGTGTTAGCCGAGCAAAGCGAGGCGTGCCGCGACCACAGGGGGCAGAAGAAGTAGAATTATTTGCTTAATCAAAAACGAGGCAATATTGCCTCGTTTTTGATTAACTGGAAACGAAAAAAGGAGATAACTAATTCATTTATTTATTAAATGATGTTGCTATCTCCCGAATGAACTGTTTTGCTACTTATCGTTATGGCCTAAAAAGTCAGCCGTTAGGGCACTGAGGAGTTGGCTGTCGAGATCTCTTCTTGTGCTTTCTTCGTGTATATATCTGGCGAGAATGAAAAGGCATTCGCGCCAGATACCTGGTATAACCCTAAGAGAGTCTGTCAGCATTATTGCTTTTGCATCTTTTTCAATCTTGAATCCGAAGGTTACATCCCCGGGCTCGCGGTTTGGTTTTCCTTGCACTAAGAGAGTTAAGGTAAAGCCTTTGTAGTTACATGTATAACCTGGGCGTTCCTCTTTTTCTCTGTTAACAGCGATTTCTCCTGTAGGTTTCCATTGCATATTTCCGGCAATAGTAGCAGTTTTTATAGCTTCAAAGAGCGGATCCATGAACATTTTTCCACCTCTGATATTATATAACACTTTGTTGTATTTTGTCAATAGATTAGGGAAGCGCATGAGGCAACTGAGTGGCAGAAGAGGTAAAGTCACTTTTAATAAAAACGAGTCATCGGGACTCGTTTTTTGTTTTTACTCAAGATATAATATAATATGCAACTATTTTCTGAATAATTTCGTTGTATTTAAGATAAAAATTTAAACAAGGTCAATTAAAATAAGCTAAAAACTATATGCAAAACCAAATTAACAAAAAACTAGCTATTGGTTTAATAGTGCTTTTTTCTTTAGTAGTTTTTATACCGATTGCAGCAAAATATAAACTCTTGGATTACGAAAGTATAATTTCCAAATTAACTAAAATTTCTTTACCAAAACTTCCCAAATTACCATTGGCAAAAAATGTTGAAGGCATTAAAAAATTTTCTTCAGAGGAGGAATTTAAAGAATATTTGCAAAATAGTAATGCTGAACTGCAATATTGGGGTGGGGGAATGGGAGGAGGTAATATTGCTTTTGAGGCGTTGGGAAAGGTAAGCTCACAAGCTCCATCTGTTCCTGCGACTGATAGCGGAGCCGCGGCTCAAGACAGAGTTTCTGAAACCAATGTCCAAGTTGCGGGAATTGACGAACCAGATATTGTAAAAACCGATGGAAAAGAAATCTACTTTTCCCAAGAATACAGTTATTGGAGAGGGCCGATATTGTTTGAAGAAAAAATGATAATGCCCCCTTATCCATCTCAAGCAACAACAAATGTTATTAAAGCTTTTCCAGTTGATGATCTAGCTACCGATTTTAAGATAGATAAATCTGGAAATTTGCTGCTTTCCGGGAAAATTTTGATGATTTTTTCCAGCGACAAAATCTATAGCTACGATGTTTCTGACTCTAAGTCGCCAGTGAAAAAATGGGAAATTGCTCTTGAAAATCAAAACTATCTTGTCGGAGCCAGACTTTATAACGGCAAATTGTATCTGGTTACCAGAAATCAGATTAATGAAGTCCATCCTTGCCCGATTAAGCCTTTGACAGCTGCCGGTGTATCTTTAACCATAGAATGTGCTGATATTTATCACCCGATTTTGCCGGTCCCTAGTGACGCCACTTTTGTGGCTATGTCTGTTGATTCGGTCTCAGGCAAGGTTGAAAATAAAACTTCTTTTGTCGGGTCATCGGCTTCTTCTGTGATTTATGTCTCAGAAAATGCGATTTATGTCACCTATTCTTATTATGAAAGCATGATTAAATTCTTCTCCGGCTTTTTAAATGCAAAAGCAAAAGACATATTTCCTTCCTGGTTTGTGGAAAAAATAAATAAATTGGAAAGCTATGATATCAGCCAGTCAGCTAAGTTAACCGAATTCCAGGTTCTATACCAGCAATATCTGAATTCTTTGGACAGCGATGACAGATTAAGAATGGAAAATGAGGTCACGAACAGAATGTCCGAATACTTAAAAGAACACCAGAGAGAACTGGGAAAAACCGGTATTGTAAAAATTGCCCTTTCAGATTTGGTAATAAAAGCCAATGGAAATGTTGCCGGTTCTCCTTTAAATCAGTTTTCGCTTGATGAATATAAAGGTAATCTAAGAATAGCCACAACTATAGGTCAGAATTGGTGGGGGTTTCCGATTTCAGTGTCCGGTGTTGAAAGCGTCAGTGATGTCTATGTCCTAGATGGAAATTTATCAGTCCTTGGTTCAGTAAAAGATTTGGGGAAAACCGAAAGGATTTATTCGGTTAGATTTATTGAAGACAAGGGTTACCTGGTAACTTTTAGACAAATTGATCCTTTCTATGTTTTGGACTTATCTAATGCTGCAAATCCCCAATTAAAAGGTGAGCTTAAAATCCCTGGATACTCTGGCTATTTGCATCCTATAACAAAGGATAAGATTTTAGGTATTGGCCAGGAAAACTGGCAGGTTAAGGTTTCCCTATTTGATGTGTCTTCAGCTTCAGATCCAAAAGAACTTGATAAATATATTCTGGATGAGTCTTGGACGGATGTTCTTAATACTCACCATGCTTTCTTGCTGGACAAAAAGCACGAAATATTTTTCTTGCCGGGAGGAAGAGGCGGCTACATATTTTCTTACAAAAATAACAGCTTAAGTTTGGTAAAGACTGTTAGTGAAGTTTCAGCCAAGAGGGCAATCTACATTAATGATTATCTCTATGTTATTGGCGACAATAAGATTGTTGTTTTGAATGAGTTGAATTGGGAAAGAGTGAAAGAATTAGAGCTTACTTGGTAAGTTTATATAATTAAAAAATCGCCCGCGGGGCGATTTTTTGGTAGAATAATATATATGTTAAAAGCTGTAATTTTTGATTTAAACGGTGTTTTAGTAAATGATACTTTTGATATTGTGAAAGTATTCTAGGAAGCAGCAAAAGAGGGCGGTTTGAAAATTCCAACCAGAGAGGCAATTTTAAGCACTCTTGGATTAACATGGCCAGAGATGAGTAAAAGAATATTTGGGGAAGACGAAAGGTACAAAGAAATATTAAACAAGACATGGATGAAATATGAAAATGGCATGAAGTTAATGGAGGGAGTAGAAAATGTTTTAGCCAGTTTAAATATAAAAAAAGCAATTGTTACTTCTGCAGCCGAGCCATATTTAAAAAGAATATTAAAGGATTTTATTAATTATTTTGACACAATAGTAACCCAAGAATTAACTAAAAATCACAAACCCGAACCAGAGCCGTTATTACTGGCTTGTAAAAAGCTTGAGATTAAACCTGCAGAAGCTGTTTATGTCGGCGATCGTCTAATAGATTTTGAAACAGCCAAAAATGCTGGCATGGATTTTATTGGTATATTGAGCGGAGGAACTTCAGAAGAAGAATTCAAGAAAGCAGGTGTAAAAAAAATGACAAGTTCTCTGATTGATTTATTAAATATTTTGCAATAGAAACTAATCTATTTCATTTATAGTTAGGCTTTGAGCTTGACTTTTAATTTGGCATTGATATTATGAGTTAGCGTAAAAAGGAGGAAATCTGATGGACGAAGAACTGAAGGAAAAATTGAAGGCTCTTTTCACAACAGAAGATTTGACAACCATCGAAAAATTTTTGAATGAGTTTTCTTTAGATGGCCAGATCTCAGTAGCGAGTATTTTCTTACGCGCGAGTGAGAAAGGCATTGCGGTAGTGAAGGTGTTAGGGGAATGCGAAAAGGAGTGGGAACGTAATTGGAAATATCAGCATCCCGACATAAAAGGGAATCCTGGTCTGCCGGGTAAAATAGGATTGGAAAACAGAAAATCGCTGGAAAACGTTTATGATGCTATTGGCGTTCTCTCGCTTTTTAGAGAAGGAACAGAAGGGATCCCGTTCACTGCTTTCAAGGCGAGGACGAGAAATTCTGTATACGTATTCGGCGAAGCAGACAAAGATGGTTGGCGGAATGTTTCCAGGGAAAACAATCCACTTAAATTCAACCGAGGCAGAATACGATATCTTCTCCTCGGCGCAGAAATGAACATAGAATACATTGACTCTGATGGTCAGAAGCAGATCTGGGGTACAACCAACGTCAGTGCGATTGAACCTATTGCAAAAAAGTAGTAAAGGGGAAAAATATACACTATTTTAACCCCTTTTTTATTTGCCAAAAGTTTTTAAAATAATATAATAAATGATAATCTGTAATAAGATGCTAAAAGAATTAATTGATAAATTTTATTTGGATAAGCAAAAAGATAAAGAACAAAGCCATTTTTATATTACTGATGCTGGCAAATGTTCGAGAGCTGTATTTTTTAAGTTCAAGAATGTCCCAAGGGAAGCGATAGAGCCCAATGTTTTAAGAATGTTTGATCATGGAGACCACATTCACAGTCTAATTATGAAGCCGCTTTTGAGCATAAGAGACATTCATGTAGTTGCTTCGGAAATAAATATTCCTCCCCAGGAAATTGTGTCAGGCAGAGCTGATGCGATAATTAGCGATGGGAAAAATTTATATGTTCTGGATATTAAGAGCATGAATAGCATGATTTTTAAAAACCTAGATGAGCCCAAAGAAGAAAACATAAACCAGATTCAGCTTTATTTGCATTTTTTTAAAATTCCTAAAGGCATTTTGCTTTACGTCAGTAAAGACAATCAGCAGTTGAAAGAGTTCGTTGTTGATTATGATAGGGATTTAGCTCAATCTCTCTTGGCGGGATTGGCTAATTTAAAAACGAAAATTACTACTGATATTATTCCTGACAGAATCCCAACTTATCCTACAGATTGGCAATGCCAGTACTGTCAATTCAAAGAGATCTGCAAGATTAGTGGTGAAGGTGAAATAAAATGGTCTGCGTTTAAAAAGAAAGTTGAAAATTAACCAATTCAAATTCAATTAAAACCGCGCCCCCTGAGGGGCGCGGTTTTAGATTTTGAACTAAGGAAGTAATTTTTCAGAGAAAGAGAGGTTTCCCTCGCTTAGAATATATAATTTTTTATTGAACTGGTTGAAAAATATCTGAGGCGAATTAAACTCAGCGAAATCATAGATATTTATTCTGTCCCTATTATCAATCTCAGAAATTTTCGTTTTATTGCCAACAGTGAATACAAAATAATTAGAGTTAAGCCAGGCACCCTGATTAATTTTTTCAGATAATCTGGTAACAAATAAATTTTCTAAAGCTTCTTTTGGAGGCTGGCTTTCTTTTTTTTCTAAAAATAGGATCCCGATCTCATAGTTGTTAAAATAAAGCATTTTCTTTTCGTCTGGAGAAAATTTCACATCCCTTACGGGTTCAGAAATTTTTTCAAAAGATGTTGAATCAGGTTTTAGAATATATAAAACCTCATCTTCTTTTAAAAAGAAATAGGGAGACCTGATGTAAATCTGGTATTTTCCATCTTTTTTTATAGAAAAAGGAACAGAATTTAATTTCTCTTCATTTCCACCAGTTAGATCAGTCTTGAAGAAAAATCCATCATTTGATATTCGGAATAAATCTCCTTCAGATATTTCATAGCTTATCACATTTTTTAACAGGGGGTTTGAGTCAATTGTTTTTGTGATGATATTGGCATTAAAAAGACTTGTTTTTTTGATGAAAAATATTTTTTGAATATCTTGAGGATTAAAAAAAACTTCCTCTATTTCGTTTCCTAAGAAATCAAGCGAAATCAAATCATTTAGTGCCTGTTCTTGAAGAGGAGATTGCAACTCTAGAATCCAATATCTCACATTTTCTTTTTCCTTTGTTAGCAATAATATTCTGTTTGAATCCTGAGAAAATTTTAAATCCAGAAGTTCAACATCGGCCGATTGAAATCCTGAAAAAAGATTATTTTTTGGATATATCTCTTGAGTCAGGAAAGGAGGAAATTCAATAATTTTTAGACTCCAGCTCTTATCATCGTCTTCTTTTATAATTAATTTTCTTTGATCAGGAGAAAAGAAAAAATCTCCAACTTTTTGGCTTAAATTTACAAATTTCGGGCTTTTCGGAATTAAAATTACATTGTCCGATACAGTAACCCAATTGTCTTTTATTTCGAGATTTTTTTGCCAAGTTTGGAAACCTTCTTTTTTGATTTCTACCTTATATTCTTTTGGCGTCAGATTATTAATATATACCGAATTTGATATAAAGCCAGTTTTCTTTTGGAATTTCCCGTCAATAAAAACTTGAGCACTCTCCGGCCAGACTTTAAAATAAAATCCCCCTGTTTTAATTATTCTTTTAAAATTCCAGTCTATTCTGTAACCCTGTGAATATAAAACAATAAAAGGTGTAATTAAGAAGAATAAAAATAAACAGATAAAAAAAAGAATAGTTCGAGTTCTTTTTGTCATAAATTAAGTAATAAAGGACTGATTCCACTTATTTTAACCCAATTTATTTATTAAGCCAAATAGACTTTTTGGCTTCTAATACTTGCCAACTTTTTATTTTTTATTATAATATAGGAGCATGTCTGAAAAATTTATAATAAAAGGCGGAGCACCACTAAATGGTCTGGTTGAGATAGGCGGGTACAAGAACTCAGCCGGTGCTTGTTTAGCTGCCGCTCTGCTTACTAATGAAGAACTGATTTTAGATAATTTGCCGCTAGTTGAGGATGTTTTTAAAATGATTAAAATTTTAGAGAGCATGGGGGCAGGAGTAAGCTGGCTGGAAAAGAGAAAAATTAAGATAAAAGCTGGTTCTGGCGTTAGTGTTGAAAAAATGAACTTAGGTCCAGTGTCCGAAACAAGGGTTTCGGTTTTATTAATAGGTAGTTTGATTTCACGCTTTGGAAAGTTTAAAATTTGTCATCCCGGTGGTGACAGAATTGGAGTAAGGCCGATTACCACCCACTTGGAAGCTTTAAAAAAGTTGGGAGTTAAAATCGAAAGCCAAGATGATTTTTATATTTTTAATAGCGGAAACTTAAAAGGAAAAGAAATTATATTAAAAGAATTCAGCGTTACCGCCACCGAAAATTTGATGATGGTAGCGGCCAAGGTGCCGGGAAAAACAATTATTAAAGGAGCAGCAGCCGAACCCCAGATTCAAGACCTTGGTTTCTTGCTTAAAAAAATGGGGGCCAGAATAGCTGGATTGGGAACCAATACAATTTTGATAGAAGGGGTAGAAAAATTAAAAGGAACTTCTCATAAAATAATTCCTGATTTGATTGAAGCGGGAACGTTTATAGTAGCCGGAGCCTTGACTCCAGATAGTAACATAGAAATCAGAAATTTACTGCCCGAACATTTGGATATTTTTTTAGATAAATTAGAAGAAATCGGAGTTAATTTAGAAAAAGGGAGGGATTTTGTCAAGGTGAAATATTCCCCCGATTTAAAAGCAACCAGAGTCCAGGCTTTACCATATCCCGGTTTTCCAACTGATTTATTGCCTATTACGATTACTCTTTTAACTCAGGCCAAAGGAAAAAGTTTGATTCATGACCCTCTTTATGAGAATCGTTTTAATTACATTCAAGAATTAAAAAAAATGGGAGCTGATATTGAAATAGTTGATCCTCATCGGGCTTTTATTTACGGTAAAACTCCGCTCCGTGGTTTAAGAATTGAATCTTGGGATATCAGGGCCGGAGCTTCTCTGGTCTTGGCGGGTTTAGTCGCCAATGGTAAAACTATGATTGGGAATGTTTATCAGATAGACAGGGGGTATGAAAGAATTGAAGAGAAGTTGCAGAAGTTGGGTGCTGACATAAAACGTGTTAATATCTAATATAACCTTCTTCCCATATCGGAAAGGGATCGGGAGAACCCTACGTTTCGCCAGTATAGGAAAACAGGCTTTCGCCAAAGGCGAAAACGTTAGAAACTGAGGGTTTCACAAACCAGTCACTTCGTTCCTTGTAATTACTTCGTAATTAAGAAAGAGCGGTGTTAGTCGAACGAAGTGAGACGTGCCCCGCGACTAAATAAGTATTACCACTATGTTTGTCACAAAAATTGGTGTTGATCTCGGAACTTGCAACTCAGTTGTTTTTGTCCCCAAAAAAGGGGTTGTTTTGCAGGAACCTTCGGTTGTGGCTGTGACTCTCGCCGAGAACAGAATTTTAGCAGTGGGAAAAGAGGCAAAGGAAATGATAGGCCGAACTCCCGACACCTTAAAGGTCTACAGGCCTTTAAGAGATGGAGTAATCGCTGATTATCGAGTTACCCAAGCAATGTTAAAATATTTTGTTGACAAAACCATGGGTTATTTTAAATTCATGAAGCCAGAGATGTTGATTGGCGTGCCAGCCGGCATTACTTCTACTGAGAGGAGGGCAGTTATTGAGGCTGGAACAGTAGCTGGAGCCAAAGCTGTTTATCTAGCCAAAGAACCGATTTTGGCAGCAATCGGCGCCGGTATTCCAATTAATTCTTGTTCTGGTCATATGATTGTTGATATCGGTGGGGGGACTTCGGAAGTGGCGGTAATTTCTCTTGGGGGAATAGTATGCTCGCATTCAGTGAGAATAGCTGGAGATAAATTAGACGCGGCCATAGCCGAATACATAAAGAAAAATTATAATTTAGCAATTGGGGAGCAAACGGCTGAAGAAATAAAAATAAAAATAGGTACGGCCCTACCCGAGAAAGATGAAAAGTTTTTGGAGGTTCGTGGCAGAGACTTACTTTTGGGTCTGCCCAGAACCATCAAGGTTTCTTCTAATGAAGTCTGTGAGGCAATTTCAGATGTTTTAACTGACATAACTCAAGCAGTAAAAGTGGTCTTAAGAGATACTCCTCCTGAATTAGCGGCCGATATTATGGATAAAGGCATGGTTTTAGCTGGAGGGGGAGCTATGCTTCGCAATATTGATGAAAGAATTTCCGAAGCGACTGGGGTGCCTTGTTTTTTGGCTGAAGAACCGATACTTTGCGTGGCAAAAGGGACAGGTGTGGTTTTGGAAAATTTGGGAATTTATAAAAAAAGTATCGCCAGTAAAAAATGATCATAGGCCATAAAAAACAGTGGCAATTTTTGAAAAAATCAGCTGAGCTGGGAAAAATATCCCATGCTTATTTATTTTTCGGCCAGGAAAAACTAGGGAAAAGAACCCTGGCTTTTGAATTCGTGAAATTGCTCAACTGCCAAAATTCTGATATCAAAAAGAAACCTTGCGGAAAGTGTCCTTCCTGTGAAGCAATTCAAAAATCTTTTCAAATGGACATTGAGCAATACCCTGATTTAGCTATAATAGAACCCAAAAAGTTAGTTTCCAAAAAAACTTCTCAAAAAAAAGAAGAAATCCAAATTTCTCAAATGAGAGATTTGATTTGGAAATTAAGCCTGCATTCTTTTTCTTCGCCTTTTAAGGCGGCTATTATCGATAAAGCTCATTCAATGAACCAAGAGGCTCAGAGCTGCTTTTTGAAAACTCTTGAAGAACCAAAAGGCAATACGGTTTTAATTTTAATCACTGAATATCCGGAAATGCTACTTTCGACTATTCGTTCCAGAGTCCAAAAGATTAAATTTAACCCGGTTGAAAAAGAAGAAATAGAAAAATTCTTAAAATCTCAAGGCGTTTCAGATGAAAAAACCAAAGAACTGGCTTCCCTTTCTTTCGGCAGGCCGGGTTTAGTACTAGATTTTTTAAATGATATCAAGAAGTTTGAAAATAAAAAACAAAAAATAGCCGATCTTTTAAAAATAGCCGCTTCAAATTACACCCTATCTTCTCGCTTTAACTATGCAAAGAATATAAATTCAGAAACTACTGATTTAAAGGAAATTTTAGAAACCTGGTTAAGTTTTTTTAGAAATGTTTTGATTTCTCGCCTTGGAAAAGACCAGAAAAAAGAGCAAAAAAGTGAATATTTCAACAATTATTCAATAGCAAAAATAGAATCCGTCATTAATCGCATTCAGAATATTATTTTTTTGATCTCCAAAACGAATATCAATCAGAAGCTGGCTTTGGAAGTTTTGCTTTTAGACCTGTAGAAAGGGTTATTCTTTTTTGAAATTATCCCAAGTCTGTTAAAGGGTCGACCCAAGAGGCTAAAAACAGCCCTTTTTTCTTTTCTTGTTAAGGTTTTTCTGATATATTAAGAGTAAAGCTGCTTTATTAAAACAGATTAGTTTTTAATAAAGATAAAAATTATGGAAAATTATAAAGAAATAATCGATAAAATTAAGCCGGAATTAGACAAAGTCGTTAATTTTTTGGATAGAGAATTATCTCAAGTAAGGACGACGAGAGCATCTCCGGCTTTGGTTGAGAACATTGTTGTTGAGTATCTCGACCAGAGATTTCCTATAAAACAATTAGCTGCCATATCTGCGCCTCAGCCGCGGCAATTAGTAATCCAGCCATGGGATAAATCCTATATCGAGCCCATAGTGAATGCTATTTCTAAATCGAGCCTCGGAGCAGCCGGTGTAGTAGACAAGGATTTGATTAGGATAAATTTGCCTTCTTTGACCGAAGAGTATAGGAAAAGTTTGCAAAAATTATTATCAGAAAAATCCGAACAAACAAAAATTACTGTTCGTCACTGGCGGGAAAAAGCCTGGAAAGATGTTCAGGATAACTTTCAGGCAGGGAAAATCCGAGAAGATGACAAGTTTAGAGCTAAAGATGAACTTCAAAAGATGGTGGATGATTATCATAAGAAAATCCAGGATATAAAGGAGAAGAAAGAGAAAGAGATAATGGAATAACGGTTTTAATCTATGCTTCCAATTTTTCTTACCATTACAAATATCGTCATTGTCGTAATTGCACTTGTCGTCTTGGTCACCCTTCACGAGTTGGGCCATTTTATTTTAGCTAAGAAATTTGGAGTAAAAGTTGAAGAATTTGGTATAGGAATACCTCCTAAAATAATTGGAAAGAAAATAGGGGAGACCGAATATTCTTTAAACTTAATTCCGCTTGGCGCTTTCGTTAAATTGTATGGTGAAGAAGAAAGAATCGAAGAAGAAAGATCTTTTTCTGGTAAGCCAATCTGGCAAAGAGCTTTAATAGTTTTGGGAGGAGTGATTGCCTTTTGGATAATAGCAGCTATTATTATGGCTGTGGTGGCAGGAGTGTGGGGATTGCCAATGCAGATTGAAGATACTGACCAGGGATTTAAAAATCCAGAAGTTGAGATCGCCCAAGTCGCCAAAGGATCTCCGGCTGAAGTGGCAGGTCTGCGGATTTGGGATGTTATAGAGAAAGCCAAAGCTGATGATAACGAGATTATAGTTGACAAAGTTCAGGCACTTATAGATTTTATTGATAATCATAAAGGTCAGGAATTAACTCTGACAATAAAAAGAGGAAAACAAATTTTTGATGTCACCTTAATTCCCCGTCTTAATCCGCCTAGTGGAGAAGGACCTATAGGAATACAACCAGTAAGGATTACTTTTAAAGCTTACTCCTGGAATGAAGCGATAGTACAAGGTGTTGTCACTACAAAAAATGAGACCCTACAAATTGTTTTTACCTTAGGCAGCTTGATATCAAGATTGATTCAACGCGTGCCCATACCAAAAGGTGAGGTGGAAGTAGGCAGTGTGGTTGTAATCGGTCAATTCGGAGTTTATGCCCTAGAAAGTGGCATTAATAATTTCTTGGCATTTTTGGCTTCGATTTCTATTTTCCTAGCTTTGTTTAACATCTTACCAATTCCGGCTCTAGATGGGGGGAAACTGCTTTTTTTGATTATTGAAAAAATTAGAAATAAACCAATTAATCAAAGGATAGAAGAAAAAGTAACAACTGCCTTCTTCATTTTAATTATGACATTAGGAATTTTAATAATAATTAGGGATATAATTACTAGGTTTTAGTTGAAAATTTATGAGGCAATCGCAACTTTTTTCAAAAACACTGAAAAAAATCGGAAATGAAAAAGAGGCAATTTCCAACCAACTTTTATTAAGAGCTGGATTTATTGATCAGACAACAGCTGGAGTTTTTACTTTTTTGCCCCTGGGTTTTAAAGTTCTGAAAAAGATCGAAAATATTATAAGAAAAAAGATGGAAGAAAGTCCTATAGATGGCCAGGAAATATTGATGCCAGTTCTGCATCCCAAAGAAAATTGGCAAAAAACTGGCCGATGGCAAAGCCTTGATGTTTTATTTAAAATAAAGGGTTCTGGCAATAAAGAATATGCTTTGGGTCCAACTCATGAAGAAATCATTTCACCATTGGCAAAGAAATTTATTTTTTCTTATAAGGATTTGCCATTTTATCTTTTTCAGATCCAAACTAAATTCAGAGATGAATTGAGGGTAAAATCGGGCTTAATGAGAACAAGAGAATTTTTAATGAAAGACCTTTATTCTTTTCATGTGTCAGAAGAAGATTTAGACAACTATTATGAGAAAGTGGCTAGGGCTTACTGTAATATTTTTGAAGAATGCGGAATTTATGATCCCAAAGCTCTTAAAGATAGAATTACTTATCAGACTTGGGCTTCGGGGGGTACATTTTCCAAGTATTCTCATGAGTTTCAAACAGTAACGGAATCAGGCGAAGACACAATTTATATTTGCAAAAAATGTTATGCCGCAATTAACAAGGAAATAAAAGATGAAATTAAAGTCTGCCCAAATAAACCCTGCGCCGCAAGGGAATTTGAAGAAAGAAAAGCAATTGAAGTTGGCAATATTTTTAAATTAGGAACTAGTTTTTCTTTACCTTTTGACCTAAAATTCAGGGATAAAAACGGAAAAGAAAAACCGGTATTTATGGGTTGTTATGGAATAGGACTAGGAAGATTAATGGCAGCAATAGTGGAAATTAACCATGATCGAGAAGGAATAATTTGGCCAAAAGCAGCAGCACCTTTTCAGGTTCATCTAATCCAGATTGGAGATAATCAAAAAGTTAAAAAAGCAACAGAAGAACTATATCTAAATTTACAAAAGAAGGAAATTGAAGTATTATATGACGACAGAGAAGAAAAAACAGCTGGAGAAAAATTGGTCGAAGCAGACTTAATCGGTATTCCTTTCCGGATGGTAGTTAGCGATAAAACCCTATTGGGAGATAGTGTGGAAATAAAAAAGAGGAATGAAAAGACGGTAAAACTTGATAAATTGGATAAAGCAGCCGACTTTTTAAAAAATAATTTTAATTAAAACTTAAATACGCCTAACTTATCTCTTCCAAATTTTGATACCAAGATATTAAAGAGGGTACTCCATTATCTTTCCAAAGACATTGCTATTGATTTGGGCACTGCTAACTCCAGAGTTTATGTTAAGGGACAAGGAATTGTTATTCAAGAACCGTCCGTAGTGGCGGTAAATCAAAAGACTGGGCAGATTTTAGCTATTGGAGACGAAGCCAAAAAGATGGTGGGCAGAACCCCTTCTTATATTACTGCCACAAGGCCTTTGGTCAACGGAGTGGTTTCTGATTTTGAAGTTACTGAGCAGATGCTTAGATACTTTATTGAGAAAGTTAAAAAGAGATTTATTTTAGGGCCAGGACCTAGGGTAATTGTAGCTATACCTTGCGGAGTAACTGAAGTAGAAAAAAAGGCTGTTGAAGACGCGACCAAAAATGCCGGCGCCAGAGAAGTTTTTCTGATTGAAGAACCGATGGCAGCGGCTATTGGTGCAAGGTTGCCAGTTCAAGATCCAAGTGGAAACTTTATCGTCAGTATCGGAGGCGGCACAACAGAAGTGGCAGTTATTTCTCTTGGAGGAGTTGTTTTGTCAAAAAGTTTAAGAGTGGCTGGAGATAAACTTAATCAAGACATAATTGATTTCAGTCAGGAACAATATAAATTATTAATTGGAGAAAGGACAGCCGAAGAAGTAAAAATAAATATAGGTTCAGTCTATCCATTAAGAGAAAAGAAAGAAATGCCTTTGCGGGGAAGAAACTTGGTAACGGGTTTGCCAGAAGAAATTATGGTTTCAGATGATGAGATTAGAAAGGCGATGGAAAAATCAATAAAACAAATTGTCAACGCGATTAAGGGAATGGTTGAGGCAGCGCCTCCTGAGCTTTTGGCCGATGTCATGGCCAGAGGCATTCATTTGGCTGGAGGAGGTGCTCTTTTACGGGGACTAGATATTTTACTGACAAAAGAAACAAAAATATCTACCAAGATTGTTGATGATCCTTTGACGGCAGTAGTGCGAGGAGGAGGAATAGTTTTGGAAAACCTAGATACTTTAGAAGAAGTTTTGGCCAAGACAGAGTATATTGGGCCGCCAAAATAATTATGATAACTAAAGAAACCGTAAAACATATCGCTAAACTAGCAAGATTGGGACTGACTCCGAAAGAAACAGAAAAGATGCAAAAAGACCTATCTCTTATTTTAGATTATTTTAATTTATTAAAAGGGGTTGATATCACAGGCATTGAGCCCACTTTTCATTCCATATCCAATCTTGATGTTTCTTTGCGTAAAGATGAAGTTAAAAAAGAGCTAAAAGAAGGTATTGAAAAATTAATAAAAGCCACGCCTGAAAAAGAGGGAAGGTACGTTAAAGTTAAAGAAATTCTTTAATTTATGGAAATTCTTGATCTAACAATCAAAAAAGCCCATGAAGGTTTAATAAAAAAAGAATTTTCAGCAGTTGAACTAACTTATTATTTCTTGGACAAAATAAAGAAAGTTGATAAAAATCTTAGTTCTTTTCTAACAATAACTGAAGATCTGGCTATTTCTCAAGCAAGAAAAATCGACGATTTAATTTCTCAAAAAAAAGAGATTTCAATACTAGCCGGCATCCCTTCGGCATTAAAAGATAATATTCTAGTAGAAGGGATACGTTGTACTGCCGGTTCCAAAATTTTAGAAAATTACATCGCCAGTTACGATGCCACCTGCATTAAAAAACTGAAAAAAGAAGGAGCAGTAATTCTGGGAAAAACCAATATGGATGAGTTTGCCATGGGTTCTTCTGGAGAAAATTCTGGTTTTTTTCCAACTAAAAATCCCCACGATTCAGAAAGAGTCCCGGGAGGATCTTCTTCTGGCTCAACTGCTGCCGTGGCAGCTGACTTGGTTATTTTTGCCCTAGGGTCCGATACTTGTGGTTCGATTCGCCAACCAGCTTCATTTTGCGGAGTAGTTGGTTTAAAGCCAACTTATGGTGCAGTATCGCGCTACGGATTGATAGCTATGGCTTCTTCTTTGGATCAGATAGGTCCTATCACGAAAACAGTAGAAGACGCCGAATTGGTCTTTAATGTGATTTCAGGAAAAGATGATATGGATTCAACCAGCGTCAGTATTAAAAAATCAACCAAATTTGATTTAAAAATTAAAGATTTAAAAATCGGTATCCCAAAGGAATTTTTTGCCAGAGGTATTGATCCTGAAGTTGAAAAAGTGGTCAGATCAGCTATAAAAAAGTATGAGATCAATGGAGCAAAGATTAAAGAGATTAGTCTCCCTTATAGCACAAGCCATGCTTTAGCGGCATATTATATTATTATGCCTTCTGAGGTTTCAGCCAATATGGCTAGATACGACGGAATAAAATATGGGTATTCCACCAAAGAAACCAAGGATTTGTTCGATTTTTATTTAAAAACCAGAAGAGAAGGTTTGGGCCAGGAGGTTAGAAGAAGGATTATGCTGGGTACCTACGCTTTATCAGCTGGGTACTACGATGCTTATTATCTGAGAGCTCAAAAAATAAGAACATTGATAAAAAAAAGTTTTGAGAAAGCCTTTGAAAAAGTCGATGCTTTAATGACTCCAGTTTCTCCTACCACTGCTTTTAAATTAGGAGAAAAAACAGCTGATCCCTTATCAATGTACCTTTCCGATATTTATATGGGAGCTGTAAATTTAGCCGGTTTGCCAGCTATCTCTATTCCTTGCGGAAAAATTGGAAAACTACCTGTTAATTTCCAGATAATTGGAAATAAGTTTGAAGAAAATAAAATATTAGAAATTGGTAAATTTTTTGAAAAATCGTAACTTTGTAAACACTTATTACAATGAGCGAAAATATTAGGCAAACAATTCTATACTTAATTCAGAGATTTTCTCCAAACCCACCCCTTTTCGTAAAATTTATTTTTCTACTGTTTACTCTTTTTTTTCTTGGCGTTATAATTTACTTTCTTAAAAAAACCACCTTTATTGACAGGATTTTTCTCCAGGACTTTGTAGAATTTATAACCTTTAGTTCTTCCGGCATGTCAAAGAGTATGGGAGCCTTTATGAAGATTAAGGAAAGATTGAAGAGTCAAAATGAAGATGAAGCAAAATTGGCAATAATTGAAGCCGATGATCTTTTAAATGAAGTTTTAAATAAAATTGGTTACAAACAGGAGGAAAGCTTGGGTGAGAAATTGGACGAAGTAACTCCAGATTCTCTTTCAAACTTGAAAGAAGTCATCGAAGTTCATAGAATCCGTAATAATATCATCCACGACCCTGCTTATCGTTTTGATTTTGAGGAAGCCAAAAGAATCTTATCAGTATACGAGCAGGCCATTCAAAATTTGGAGTCCTTTTGAATATAATTTTAGGTAAAAGAAGTTCTTGACTTTAATTATAATTCCTGTTAAAATATTCATTGATATAGCGGGGTGGACCAGTAGTAGGTCGCCAGTCTCATAAGCTGGAAGCCTAGGTGCAATTCCTAGCCCCGCAACAAGAGAAAAGGGTCGGGAAAACTGAGTGTTTTCCCGTGTAGGAAAGCCCACTGTTCACACACAGCAGCGAACGAAGTAAGCGTTAGAAACCGAGAGGTTTCTAAAGAGCGGTGTTAGCCTGAAATTTATAGGGTTCCCGAATTTGCGAAGCAAATTGGGATAACGCAGGCGTGCCGCGACGCCGGCGTAGCTCAGTTGGTTAGAGCGAGCGTTTCATAAGCGTTAGGTCGTCGGTTCGATTCCGACCGCCGGCATTTTGGACCCATAGTGTAGCCTGGTCTAACACGTCTCCCTGTCACGGAGAAGAGCAGGGGTTCAAATCCCCTTGGGTCCGCTCTACTATTGACATATATATTTAAAGATGATATAAATAATAAATATGAATTACAATTATCAATTAGTTTCAAACAACTTAATAAAAGGCCTTCCAGCGAGAATAAAAGACGTTATTGAACAGCGGTTTGGCTTGAAAAGCAAAGAAAGAAAGACTTTGGAGGAAATTGGCGAGTTTTATGGCATAACTCGGGAAAGAGTTAGACAGATCGAAGAGGCAGGTTTTGCTAAACTAAGTCCTAAGCTCAAAGAGTACCAGGACGTTTTTAATCATTTCGAAGAGGAAATTAAGCTTAGTGGTAACTTAAGAAAAGAAGATGCGCTGCTTGAATTGCTGGGTGGTAAAAAATACCAAAATCAGGTTTTTTTCCTTTTAAGTCTGGGCGATAATTTTAAAAAGTTTTATCAGACAAAAGATTTTTATTCTCTTTGGACAACTGATGAAAATTCAGTAAAGTTTGCTGAAAATTTTTTAAAGTCTCTTGAAAAACGATTTGGAGAATTGAAAACACCTCTAACTTTTGAAGAGATTAAAAAAGAATTTAGCTCTCGTTTTGATAAAAATTTGACTTCCGAGTCTTTACAGTCTTTCCTTGAGATTTCAAAACTAATAAGATTGGGCGTTGATGGTCGTTATGGACTAAAAGACTGGTCGGAGATCAATCCCAAAGGAGTGAAAGACAAAGCTTATTTGGTGTTTAAGAAAGAGAAAAGACCTCTTCATTTTACCGAGGTAACAAAGTTAATAAATAGTTCAGAATTCGGCAAGTTATACGGAGAAAAAGCTCTGATTCAGACTGTCCATAATGAACTCATAAAAGACCCCAGATTTGTCCTGGTTGGCCGGGGACTTTATGCTTTGGGAGAGTGGGGATATCAGCCAGGCCAAGTAAAAGACGTTATTTTAAGTGTCTTGAAAGAATCACAAAAACCTCTAACCAGAGACCAAGTTCTGGACAAAGTTTTAAAACAAAGAATAGTTAAAGCCAATACTGTTTTCTTGAATTTAAATAACAAGAAATTCTTTTTTAAAAACCCGGAAGGGAAATATCAAGTTAGAGAAGCTTAAAAATGCAATTTTTTGAAAACGCAATTTTTGCTTTAGTGGTGATCATGTTTTTGTTTTTTTTGGTCTTTTTTTATTTATGTTATGCTTGGTCGATCATGTATAAGAGAAAAGAAAGATTGACAATCGCCACAATTGTTTCTTCTCTAGTTAGTTTTCGAATCCTAGCCACGGGTTTTTTTATTTTATCTTTAGCTTATTTTTTGCTCCCAATTTTAGTAAATTATATACCAATCCTAAGTAGGATTATTTCTCACTAATACTATGACTAGTTCTATAATTCTAGAATTTCTAAAAGCCTGGTGGTGGTTTCTACTTCCAGTTGTGCTTTATTTTCCAGCCCAATATCTTTATTTTTGGTGGGTGAGATGGGAAGCTTGGTACAAAGGAAAAGAGTGGATTTTAATTGAAATTGTGCCGCCAAAAGAAATATTAAAACCCTTTAGAGCCATGGAGGACATTTTTTCGATCATGTGGGGAATTTATGATAGCGCCAACTGGAGGGAAAAAAATTGCGAGGGGCAATTACCAATTGGTCCTTATTGGCTTCCTTGTGAGATAGTGAGCTTGGGAGGAGAAACCCACTTTTTTATGAGAATACTGAAGATATGGCTTGATTTAGCTGAATCAACTATTTATTCTCAGTATCCGGATGCGGAAATTAAGGTTGTTGATGATTATACTCAAAAGATTCCTCAGAATATTCCCAATGAAGAGTGGGATATGTATGGTGAAGACTATTCTTTATTAAGAGAAGAATCTTATCCGATTAAAACATATTCTGCGTTTTTTGAGGAAAAACCAGAAGTGGTAAAAGAAGAAAAAAGATTGGATCCTTTGAACTCTATTTTAGAAAACTTGTCAAAAATAAAACCAACTGAACAATTTTGGCTTCAGATTGTAGCTGCTCCGGTTTTGGATAAAGATATACCCTGGATAACAAATGGCAGAAGATTGGCCGATAAAATAGCCAGGAGAAAAGAACCATCTGGTCCGTGGCTTTTTAGATGGTTGGCAAGACTAATAAGCGATTTGGAAGACCTTTTTATAAGAGGATTGCCCTTTTCGGATGAACCAGAGATGGAAAAAGAACAAAAAGAGATTTTTCCTACTGAAATGAGACTGACTCCGGGCGAAAGAGATATTATAACCGGAGTTGAAAATAAAATTTCCAAACCCGGATATAAAACTTGGATAAGAGCAATCTACCTTTATAAAAAAGATGGCCCCCGCAGTAGCGGCAGTCACAAAATAGCGAGATCTTACTTTAATCAGTTCGCAACCTCAAATATGAATGGTATTGCCTACTGGGGCCCAACTAGAACAAAGATTCATTATTGGTTTAGGGAAAGACGCCTTTTTATGAGAAAAAGGAAGCAATTCAGAAGTTATGTTGAAAGAATGCCTTCATTTTTTCCTTGGAATTTTGAAGGAAAGCTTCCATTTCTTTTTAGGCTGATACGTTATCCAAAGGGGCCTGGTATCGGTGGCACTTTTGTTTTAAATACTGAAGAATTAGCAACCATATTTCACTTCCCGTCAAAGATAACCACTCCTTCAATGCCTTATGTTGAAGCTAAGAAAGCTGGCCCTCCTCCTACTTTGCCAGTTGAGGAAAAAATTGAAGAGGGTGGAGAAGAATTCAAAGATTAGAAATAAAAGGTATTAAACCTTTTGATATCTGCGCTCGCTCGGAAATGAAAAACTTCGTCTTTCATTTCTCTTGCTCGCTTGATAATGAACATGTCAAATAATAATATAATTTTCCTTGGGGAAACCACTTTCAGGAACGAAAGACAGAAATTTGGAATAAAAGTAGACGACAGGCGCCGGCATATTTATGCTGTTGGTAAAACCGGCATGGGAAAAACCGCTCTTTTGGAGAATATGGCAATCCAAGATATCATGGCTGGTCACGGCGTTGGATTTGTTGATCCCCACGGAGAAGCGGCTGAAAACTTATTGGATTTTATTCCGCCCAACAGAGTTAATGATGTTGTTTATTTTAATCCCGCGGATGTTAACTATCCTATTGCTTTCAATGTAATGGAAAGTGTTGGTTTTGAACAGAGGCACCTCGTGGCTTCAGGGCTAATGGGTGTTTTTAAGAAAATATGGCCTGATGTTTGGTCAGCCAGGATGGAATATATTTTGAATAATTCAATTCTGGCTCTGTTAGAATATCCTAACTCAACGCTTTTGGGAATTAACAGGATGCTGGCTGATCCAGAATATAGGAAAAGAGTGGTTGAGAAAATTACTGACCCGGTTGTTAAATCTTTTTGGGTTACCGAATATGCTAGATATACCCAGAGGTATGAAATTGAGGCAACTGCCGCCATTCAAAATAAAGTCGGCCAATTCATATCTAACCCTCTTATCAGAAATATTATCGGCCAGGTTAGTTCGACAATTGATATGAGGAAGATTATGGATGAGGGAAAAATCCTAATTTTGAATTTATCAAAAGGGAGAATTGGCGAGGATAATTCGATGTTATTAGGAGCTCTTTTAATAACCAAAATACAATTAGCAGCCATGTCCCGGGTTGATGTGCCAGAAGAAAAAAGACGTGATTTTTTCTTATACGTTGATGAGTTTCAAAATTTTGCCACTGAATCCTTTGTTAATATTTTATCCGAAGCCAGGAAATATAGATTGGCATTGACATTGGGGCATCAATATATCACTCAAATGGAAGAAGAAGTGAGAGATGCTGTTTTTGGAAACGTCGGAACTATATTATGTTTTCGGGTAGGAGCTGAAGATGCCGAGTTTTTGGAAAGGGAATTTTCTCCCGAATTTATGGCCGAAGATCTGGTTAATTCGGCTAAATACAATATCTACCTTAAATTAATGATTGATGGAATTGCCGGTAGGCCTTTTTCAGCTCAGACTCTCCCTCCTCAAGAAAAACCGAAAAAATCAAATAGGGAAAAAATTATCAAGGTTTCTAGAGAAAGATACGGAACTTTAAGAAAAGTTGTTGAGGATAAAATAGCTCGCTGGTCAAAAGTTTTAGAAGCGCCAAAAATTATCCAACCGTCATCTCAATCAAGTCAAGTTTTATATGATGCCAAATGTGCCTCTTGCGGCAAATGGACAAAAGTTGTTTTTCCCCCTGATGGAGTAAGGCCAGTTTACTGTAAATCTTGTTTAGGAAAAATTAAAAATCAGAAAAATGGAAAAATTTCTCCTAATATAAGAACTCCAGGGCAGTCTTTTTCTCAAACTCCAACCCAATCCCATTCTCAATCTCAGCTCCAAACTCAATATAAACCGCAACTTCCAACTATCTCTTTAAATGAGGCATTTAAAGCCGGGCCAACTCCTTTTTCTAACTCAAAAAAACAGAAAAAACCTGTTGATTTAGAGCAATTAAGAGAAGCTATAGAAAAATCTTTAAATAATAGGAACGAAGAAAAAAAGGATGAAAACGCTAAATGACTTTAATTTTAAGAACAAAAGAGTATTAGTCAGATGTGACTTCAATGTCCCCATAAACGAAAAGGGGGACATTTTGGATGATTTTAGAATTCAGAAAACTTTACCAACGATTAATTTTCTAATAGAAAAAGGCGCTAAAACAATTTTAATGAGCCACTTAGACGATCCCGAGGGCAAGGTGGTTGAAAATCTTAGGCTTAATAAAGTTAAGGAAATAATTGAAAAATTGTTAAGACAGCCTATATTCAAAACTCAGGATTGTGTAGGAAAGGAGGTAAAAGAAAAAATTATATCAATAAAAGAAGGAGACATTCTTCTTTTGGAAAACCTAAGATTTCATGAAGAAGAAGAAAAAGGGGACTTAAATTTTGCTAAAGAATTATCAAGTTTGGGAGATATTTATATTAATGAAGCTTTTAGTGCTTGCCACAGAGCCCATGCTTCAATAGTCGGTGTGGCAAACTTTCTTCCTGCCGGAGCCGGTTTCTTACTGGAGGGAGAGGTTGAATATCTAAATGAAATTCTCGGAAATCCCAAAAAGCCGATGGTGGCTATAATAGGAGGCAAAAAAGTGGAAACAAAGGCAAAATTCATAAACAGGATTTCAGAATTATGCAAATGGGTTTTAATTAGTGGCTTAATCGAAAAAGAAATCAGAGAAAAGAAAATAAAACTTAATAATCCAGAAAAAATTATAAAACCAGTAGATGAAATAGGAGGGGGGTTGGATATAGGGTCTGAGACTGTGAAATTATTCCGGGAAAAAATAATAGAGGCCGAAACAATAGTTTGGAACGGTCCTTTAGGAAGAATAGAAGAAAAAGAATTTAGAAAAGGAACTGAAGAAGTTGTTCAAGCAATAATTGATAGTAAAGTTTTTTCTGTTGTTGGCGGGGGAGAAACTGTTGAGTTTATCAGGGATCTTAAATTACTTGATAAATTTTCTCATGTTTCTACTGGTGGCGGAGCAATGTTGGCTTTCTTAGCAGGTGATAAACTACCAGGAATTGAAGCTTTAAAATGAATATCGGGTTAAAATAGGAAAACTATCTAGCGAAGCTATTTTTATATTTTCTTGTCCCAAAACTATGGGCGTAAGCCAGCAGATACAGGGCAAGCCCGGAGCGAAGCGGAGGAAAATACATAAATCCTAAAATTTTGCGAAGCAAAATTTTGAAAGGTACGCAAGTACCGTGGGCTAAAGCCCATGAATTTCTATTATTCTGGAAAAATTGATCTAATGGCAAAGATTAAAAATCTTCAAAAAGCAGGAAACAAGATTCTAAACGCCGTAAAAAAAGGAGAAAAGTTTATTATTTATGGAGATGCTGATCTGGATGGAGTAGCTTCGGTTATCGTTTTGAAGGAAAGTATTAGAAATTTAGGCGGTGATATTTCCGCCGTTTATTTCCCCGACAGAGAAACTGAGGGCTACGGTATAACAGAAAAAGCTCTGGATTATTTAAAAGTTTTTTCTCCGGCTCTTTTCATCACTCTGGATCTTGGTATAGGAAATTTTGAAGAAGTAAAACTGGCAAAGAAATTGGGTTTTGAAGTTATTATCATTGATCATCATCAAATTTTAGGAAAAGTTCCCCAAGCTTCAGTGGTAGTTGATCCAAAACAAAAAGATGATAAATACCCTTTTAAGGGATTAGCGACAGCCGGGATAGTTTTTAAACTTTCTGAGGTTTTATTAAGGGAAAAGCTAACCAAAAAACTAAGAGAAAGTTTTCTTGAATTAGTCGCTTTGGCAACAATTGCTGATTTGATGCCGAGGTTGGACGAAAATAATTTGCTTATCGAAGAAGGATTGGACTCTCTGAGGAATACTTGGAGACCTGGTTTAAAGGCCTTTTCCTTTGTTGACTCGGAAAAAAATTATAAAAGTTTCCAAGAATTTACTCAAAAAATAATTTCTTGTTTAAATGCTTCAGAAAAAAAAGACCATCAAAACGAAGCCTATCTTTTACTGACAGAAAAAGATGAAAATAGGGCAATAATACTGGCTGAAGAACTCTTAAAAAAGAGTTACCAAAAGCGCTTGAGAATTAAAGAGATAACTGAGGAGATCGAGGTAAGAATTTTAAAAAAACAAAAAGAGGAATTAATTTTTGAAGGAAATAATAATTGGCCTTTAGTTCTTTTGGGGCCGGCCGCTTCAAGAATTTGCCAGAAATATCAAAAGCCCACTTTTTTATTCAGGATTGATAAAGAAGACAGTCAGGGCGCAGTCAGGGTCCCTTCAAGATTTGATAGCGTCAAATTAATGAAAAAGTGTGCAAAGCTTCTTAAGACTTATGGCGGGCATGCCCAAGCTTCAGGTTTTAGAGTTATAAACGGAAATCTAGAAAAATTCAAAACCTGCTTAATTAGTCAAATAAGATAAGTATGAAAAAAGTAATTATATTTGCAGATGGAGGCTCAAGAGGAAATCCTGGTCCCTCGGCTGTTGGCTTTATTTTTTGTAACGAAAAATGCCAGACGTTTAAAGAATACTCTGAGTATTTGGGAGAAAATATCACTAATAATGAAGCCGAATATAAGGGAATAATTTTGGCTTTGAAAAAATTTAAAGCTGTTTTTGGTAATAAATTGGCAAAAAACACTGAAATTGAGCTAAGGTCAGATTCTGAACTTTTGATTAATCAGTTAAATGGTGAATACAAAATATTAGATGAAAAAATACAACCCTTATTTTTAGAGGTTTGGAATTTGAAACTCGATTTTAAAAAACTAAGATTTAAATTAATTTCTCGAGAAAAAAATCAAGAAGCCGACAGATTAGCGAATCAAGCGCTTGATAATCAAAATAAGATTCAAAAATTAATATAAAAAAATAATTCTAAAAATAAAAAACAGGCATAAGTTCCCTGTTTTTTATTGTCCCAGCAAGTCCGTAAGCCGAATTTTGTTTTATGTGATTATTACTCTAGCCCTGCGATTACTCTCAGGGTCAAGCGAACTACTTTTCACAAAAGCTTTCCATAAATAAGGATAACTTTTGGTTTGTTCTTGCGCCCAATAAGGATTTAGCCGTTTCACTTCAGCTTTTCAGCTGAACTCACCCAATCGCGGGGGTGCCAAACTCTTTCGAGTTCCGGCGTCTCTGTTCGCACCTCTAGCCTTGCGGCCGGTGGTTGTTAACCACTACTTTTTTTGACCCGCCTGTGGCGGGAAAGAGTGTTCGGACTTTCCTCTAAGCATTTTTTATGCTCAGCAATCACTCAACTTGCTAGGACACTTATATTTTAGCAGCTTTGAAAACTTTGTCAATATATGAGAAAAATGTTCCCAAGATTGGCAAAATTAAGATAAAATACTAGAATAGAGTATACTTTAGGCTATATTTTGTCACTTTTATTCAAAATAAAAATGTTAAAAAGAATTTTAGATTCAAAAAGTAAAACAGTAACTTTTGCTGCTATTTTACTCGGCATTTCAGCCGTGATCAGCGGTATTTTAGGTTTAGTCAGCGATATAATTTTAGCCGGTAAATTCGGAGTCGGAGCAGAGTCCAATATTTATTTTGCCGCTTTTAGAATTCCCGATCTGGTTTACAACCTTTTAATTGTCGGGGGATTAGCAATTGCTTTTTTGCCGATATTCTCTGAATATTATTCAAAAGATAAAGATGAAGCCTGGAAAATGACTAATCACGTTCTGAATATTTTTCTGTTTTTACTTATTTTGATTTCCTTAGTTTTGTTTATTTTTACCCCTCTTTTAATAAAATTTATCGCCCCAGGTTTCTCGTCAGAAAATAAAGCTCTAGCTGTCTCCATGACAAGAATTATGTTTTTGAGCCCGATTTTTTTTGGGTTATCTTCTGTTTTTTCAGGAATTCTGCAATATTTCAATCGTTTTTTGGTTTACGCAATTGCTCCGATTTTGTACAATCTTGGCATAATTTTCGGTATGATTGTTTTGATCCCTAGGTTTGGGGTTTTGGGATTAGCTTATGGAGTTATAATTGGCGCCTTTTTGCATTTGATGATTCAGATTCCCTCTGCTGTAAAATCCGGATTTTCATACAGACCTCTTTTCAATTTTAAATATCCGGCCGTCAAAAGAATTTTTTATTTGATGGTGCCAAGAGTTTTTGCTTTAGCCGGCCAGCAGATAAATTTAATGGTGATTACTGCTATTGCTTCAACTATTTCAGGCGGTATTGCCATTTTTAATTTTTCCAATGCCATTTTTTCTTTTCCCATAGGTATTATCGGCACTTCCTTTGCTATTGCCGTCTTTCCGACTTTATCCAGACACTGGGCCAATGGCCAGAAGAAAGATTTTTTTGACAATTTTTCAATGACTTTTCGCCAAATTCTCTTTTTAGCGATTCCTCTTTCTATCTTAATTTTCATTCTCCGGGCCCAGATAATTAGATTGCTTTATGGTACCTTTGGAGCAAATAAATTTGATTGGATGGCGACTAGATTGACTGCAGCTTCTTTGGGTATTTTTTCTTTAGGAATTTTGGCCTCAGCACTTATCCCTTTTATATTTCGGGCTTTTTTTGCTCTTCAGGATACTAAAACTCCAACTCTAATAGCTGTTTTTTCAATTATTCTGAACATCGTTTTAAGTTTCCTTTTTGTTAACATTTTAAAATTTTCCAATGTCTTTCAAAATTTTATTATTAACATGCTCAAGCTAAAAGGAATTGATAATATTTCAGTTGTCGGTTTGTCTTTGGCCTATACCGTTGCGGCAATATTCCAGTTTCTTTTATTGCTATTTTTTCTCTATAAAAAAGTTGGGGATTTAAGAGCTCAGGAAATTTATGCTTCCCTTAAGAAGATTATTTTTAGCAGTATTATTTTAACAGTTTTTACTTACCTTACTCTTTATGTTGCAGCGAGTTTCCTTGATACTCATACGGTTTTGGGAATTTTTGGCCAGACAATTTTAGCAGCGACGATCGGTACGGTTTTCTATGTAACATCATCATTTTATTTAAAGTCCCAAGAATTAAAAACAATTTACTCTTCAGTTTTAAAACAATTTCGTACAGATGGAGAATATTAGAAATTTTACTATTATTGCTCATATTAATCATGGAAAATCAACTTTAGCTGATAGGTTTTTGGAACTAACCAAAACTATTGAGAAAAAAGAGATGAGGCCTCAGTTTCTTAATGTGATGGAGCTTGAAAGGGGAAAGGGGATAACAATCAAAATGCATCCAGTAAGAATGGAATACAATTTTAAAGATAAACCTTTTATCCTGAATCTGATTGATACTCCTGGCCACGTTGATTTTTCCTATGAAGTTTCGCGTTCTTTAGCAGCTGTGGAGGGAGCGGTTTTGCTAGTTGACGCCACCAAAGGAATTCAAGCTCAAACGATCTTTAATCTGGAATTAGCTAAAAAACAAAAACTGATAATTTTACCGGTTGTGAATAAAATTGATGTGGCGGAAGCCAGGACCGAGGAAACGAAAGAGGAATTAAGCAAGCTTCTGGGGGTTGGAAAAGAAACAATAATGGCGGTTTCAGCCAAAGAAGGTTGGGAGACAAAAGAGCTCTTGGAAGAAATAATTGAAAAAACTCCTCCGCCAGAAATAGATTTAGAAAGTCCTTTTAAAGCCCTGATTTTTGACTCCCAGTATGATTCTTTCAAGGGCATTATCGTTTTTGTCAGAGTTTTTGGCGGGAAAATTAAGGCGGGAGAAAAAATTTATCTTATTCATTCAAAAATAGAAAGCGAAATAAAAGAAGTGGGTTTTTTCAATCCAAAATTAGTTTCTGCTCAAGAATTAAAAGCAGGCGAGATTGGCTATGTTGCCACTGGTATTAAGGAGCCCGGAAAAATAAAAGTAGGGGATACTATAATAAATTCAAAACTAAAAGCTCAGAATCCAAAATTGATCGAAAAAGAGGCCTTGCCTGGCTATCAGGAGCCAAAGCCGGTTGTTTTTGCCAGCTTATATCCTCAGGATTTGGGCGAATTTGAAAATTTGAGAGATTCACTTTCTAAACTAAAATTAAACGACCCAGCTTTTACTTTTGAACCAGAGGTCAGAGAGGGTTTGGGAAGGGGATTCCGCTGCGGCTTTTTGGGAAATCTGCATATTGAGATAGTAACCGAAAGATTGAAAAATGAATTTGGATTAGAATTGGTAATTTCCACTCCAAGCGTTATTTATAATATCATTGACTTAAAAGACAGAGAAACTCTTATTTTTAATCCCGCTGATTGGCCAGAATCATTCAAAATAAAAGAAGTTCAAGAGCCCTGGGCAAGACTGGAAGTCTTAACTCCAATTATTTTTATGGGTCAAACTTTGGAAATTTTAGAGAGCTTAGAAGGAAAACAAGTGGAAACAAAATATTTCAGCCAGGAGAGAGTATTTTTAGTTTATGAAGTCCCATTAAGGGAAATAATCGCCGGTTTTTTTGATAAATTAAAAGGCCAGACAAAAGGTTTTGCTTCAATGAATTATGAGCTTTTAGGATTCAGAAAAGGGGATTTAGTAAAATTGGAAATTTTGGTTGCTGGAAAAAAAGAGGAGGCACTTTCCAGAATCGTCCCCAGCTTGAAAGCCTTTGAAGAAGGAAAAAGGATAGTCACTAAACTAAAAGAAATTTTGCCTGCTCAGTTGTTCTCGGTTCCTATTCAGGCCATGATCGGAGGGAAAATTATTGCCAGAGAAACAATGCGGGCTAAAGGCAGAGATGTTATTGCCCCTCTTTACGGCGGTGATTATACGAGAAAAAGAAAACTGCTTGAACAACAAAAAAGAGGGAAAAAAGAATTAAAAGAAAAAGGAGAAGTAAGAATTCCCCAAAAAGTATTTCTGGAAATTTTCAGGAGCTAAAGTTGATTTTTTGGGAATGATTTGTTAGATTGAATATAGTTCCAAATAGATCGTTGAAAAAGAGGAATAAGAATATGGACAGGAAAAAAAGCATAAAAAAGACTAAGGAAAAAGAATCTCAAGAAAGTCACCCTTGGATTAATGAAGAAGAGGGCAGGGGCATAGAAGTTTTTAAAGATTTTTTCAATCTAACAACTGATTAGACATTATTAAAACATGGCTCAAAAGAGCCGCTTTTTATTAAAAACAAATCAAAAAAGCTCTTTTGAGCCTTTGACAAATTCACTTAAATTCTTGTATTATCTAAATAGGGAAGAAACCAAAGGAACAATCATCATAACGATTGTTAAGATTGCCACAATTATCAAAAATATCCTTCTTATTTTGTTTTCTTTATCTTTCATAAACAATACCAGAGAGATCGGGTCGTAGCGCGACCTAATTCTCTAACACCAATGATAGCAAAATCTAGAAAAAATAAAAAGGGTTCTTATCAAGAAGTTATCTTTTCCATTTTTCTTGTTGGATTAGTTATTCTAGGGATCGCATTTTTGATTTTTTCTAGTTCAAAGATAAATAAAAGAAGACAAGAACTTATTTCCCAGATTAATAAGCTTGAAGCCGAAATAGAAGAAAAAGAGAAACAAAATGCCGAATTACAAGCCGGTGTGTCACAAATTTCAGACCAGAATTACTTAGAGCAAGAAGCCAGAGAAAAGCTGGGCTTAAAAAAACCAGGTGAAGAAGTGGTTTCTGTCCAGAAAACGGAAGCAGAAACGAATACAAACCAAGAAGTTAAAAAAGAAACCAGCAGTCCCTGGAATCCAAAGACCTGGTGGAACTGGATAAAGGATAAAATACACTAATTACGGTAATTTTTGCGGGTATGGTTCAGTGGTAGAACGTGTCCTTCCCAAGGACAAGATGCGGGTTCGATTCCCGTTACCCGCTCTGTTGTGACGCCGATGTAGCTCAATTGGGCGCAAGACAACTGCTTGTCTTGCGCGGGTGATTTAGCTGAGCGTCCCTGCGAAGCGTTAAAAATCACCCGGGGAGAGCAAATATTGTTTTTGCCGGGGTAACTCAGTGGTAGAGTAGCTGTTTCGTAAACAGCAAGTCGCGAGTTCGAATCTCGCCTCCGGCTCACAATATTAGTTGTCGGCTTGCCTCGTATAATCCTGAAAGGATTTGTAAGGGGTTCAACTCCGACCATCGGCTCAGAGCTTAATTGGCTCTTTTCTTTTTCATAATTTTTGATAAAATAAAGGGGCAAATGACTGAAACACCCCAAAAACTAATAGAATTAGAAAATAGAGTCCACCAACTGGTGGACTATCTTTGACCTAGAAAAACAGAAAGAAAAACTGGAGGAATTGCAAAGAGAGGCCCAAAAGCCTGATTTTTGGCAAGATTATCAAAAAGCAGCCAAGATTAACCAAGAGATAGCTTATCTTGAAGAAAAAATATTAAAAATTGAAGAACTGAAAGAGGAATTGAAAAAATTGAAAGAGTCTGATGTCAGCGAGGTCAATAATGAAATTAAAGAATTAGAAAGAAAAATTAAATCAGAGGAACTGGAGACTTTTCTTTCAGGTAAATACGACAAGGGAAATGCCATTCTGCAGATTTTTTCGGGAGCTGGCGGACAAGATGCCCAGGATTGGGCAACAATGCTTCTCAGAATGTATGAAAGATATTGCCTGAAAAAAGGATGGAAAGCTTTAGTGCTTCAGCAATCTTTTGGAGAAGGAGGGGGTCCAGAAGGCAGGATTGGAACAAAGTCAGCAACTTTGGAAATCAAAGGAAATCTGGCTTATGGTTTTTTAAAAAAAGAAACAGGTGTTCATAGACTGGTCAGGATATCTCCTTTTTCAGCCAAAAAACTTCGTCACACATCATTTGCTTTAGTTGAGGTTCTGCCTGATATTTCAGAAAAAGAATTAGAAATCAAAATCAATCCCGGCGATTTAAAACTAGAAACATACAAGTCTTCAGGGCCTGGTGGTCAGTATGTAAACAAAACTGAGTCGGCAGTGAGGATTACTCATTTGCCAACGGGTATCAACGTTTCTTGTCAAAGCGAGAGATCGCAGGCCCAAAATAGGGAAAAAGCAATGAAGATTTTATACGCCAAGCTCTATCAGCTGGAAGAGGAAAAAACCAAAAAAGAATTAAAAGAAATAAAAGGAGAAAGAGTGTCAGCCAGCTGGGGAAATCAAATCAGATCTTACGTCTTGCATCCTTATAAAATGGTAAAAGATTTAAGAACTGAAGTAGAAACAGCAAAAACCGAATCAGTTTTAGACGGAGACCTAGAACAATTTATTGAAGCAGAAATTAAAGAATAAAAAATGATTAAATTCCAAAATGTAACCAAAATTTATACTCCCTATACTGTTGCTTTAGACAACGTTTCTTTTGAAATTAAACCAAAAGAGTTTGTTTCAATTGTTGGTAAGTCTGGGGCCGGGAAAACCACACTTTTAAAAATGATATTAGCCGAAGAAAGCCCGACCCAGGGTAGAGTATTTTTTGATGATTGTGATATTAATAAAATAAAAAATTCAAAAATCTGCAATCACCGGAGGAAAATCGGCACGGTTTTTCAGGATTATAAGTTGCTCCCTTTTAAAACTGTTTATGAAAATATCGCCTACGTTCTGGAAGTAGTAGGAATTGACGATAAAGATATACGTTCTCAGGTGCCGGAGGTTTTGGATATTGTCGGGTTAAGTGAAAAAGCTAAAAATTTCCCGCTAGAACTTTCCCAAGGCGAGCGGCAGCGAGCAGCCATAGCCAGAGCAATAGCCCACAGGCCGGAAGTCATTTTGGCTGATGAACCAACTGGTAACTTGGATCCTTATAACACTTCAGACGTAATAAAGCTTCTGGTAAAAATTCACGAAATGGGAACAACCGTTTTATTAGCAACTCATAATAGGGAAGTGGTCAATGCTTTGGAAAAGAGAGTGATAACTATGGAACAAGGAAAATTAATCAGAGATGAAGAAAAAGGAAGATTTGTTTTATAATAAAACCAATTATGTTCACCAAGCTTAAAAGAATAATTAAATCAGGCTGGGTAAGTTTTCGAAGAAACGGCATGCTTACAATAGCTACGCTTTTTGTTATGGTCTTAACAATTTCTTCAGTGACGACTTTTTTCCTTTTGCAGGGAATAGCCAGTTCTTTAATTTCCAGTTTGCAGGAAAAAATTGATATCACTGTCTCTTTTAAAAAAGACGTTCCCGAAGAAGAGATTACTAAGCTTAAAGATGAAATTTTAAAAATACCTGAAGTAAAAAATGTTGTTTATGTTTCCAGCCAGCAGGCCTTGGACGAGTTTACAGCTAAACACAAAGACGACGCCCAATTAATGGAATCCTTGACAGAGCTCGGCGAAAATCCTTTTCCAGCCTATTTAAATATAAAAGCTTCAGAAGCAGGGAAATACGAAGAGGTTTCAAACTTTTTGAGCCAAGCAACTTATCAGGATATTATTGATAAAGTTAATTATTACCAGATAAAAGAGACTATTGATAAGATATTTTCAATAAGTTCTCTGGTTAGGAGAATTGGTTTGGGAGCCGCCATTATTTTGGGAATTCTGACAGCTTTGGTTACTTTTAACACCATAAGACTGGCAATTTTTAACTACCGGGAAGAAATTTCAATCATGCGCTTGGTTGGAGCTTCCAATTGGTTTATTCGCGGCCCTTTCATAGTCCAGGGAATAATTTCTGGCCTTGCTTCAATCCTGATTACTATTATTATTTTTCTGCCTCTTTGCTATTTTTTGAGCCCAAAATTAACAAATATTATCCCTAGTTTTAATCTTTTCCATTTTCTCATAAGTAATTTCTGGACTTTACTTTTGCTTCAGATTCTAGTAGGAGTAGGAATAGGAGTAATTTCTAGTTTAATCGCTATGAGAAAGCGTTTGCAGGTTTAGTCATTGCGGGGTCGTCTAACGGTAGGACCGTAGCCTCTGGAGCTATGTATCTTGGTTCGAATCCAAGCCCCGCAGCAAAAGCAATCGCAACCCCTTTAGGGGTTAAGATTGATTTCTGTGTGGGCTGGCCGAGAACCATAGCTCCCGAATTGGCCCGCCGCAGGCGGGAGCAATGTCCTTCGGGCAACTTGTTCGCCTCGCCCGTGGCCGGTCTACGGCCGAGGGAATCCAAGCCCCGCAGTATATAAAATCGCCAATCAGGTTTACCCCGTAGGAAGTTCGCTTTCCTACTGGGGCGGTTTTTTGGTATAATAAAGGAATATGGAACAAATAACTCAACGAATTAGTCAAAAACCGTCTCTTCCGATAAAAACAAAAATTGCAGCCTGGTGGATAATAATTTTTTCTGGCTTTTTGTCTTTACTTTTCTTTTGGGATTTTTTGCGGTCTCGTACGCCGATTTTATTTTCACTACTTTCTTTAATGCTCCCCTTGGTAATCTTTTTATTAGGAATTTTTGTTTTAAAAAAATCAAAATTAGCTTGGATAATCGTAACAATACTATTTTACTTAGGATCAATGTTATCGGTTTTGATTTGGGTTTTTTTACTATTGTGGGCTAGTCCAAGATGCTGGTTTACTAATTGCAGTTTTCACACCCTTGGTCCTGTTTGGGGTTATGGGGCATATCTTTTATTAATTACAATTTGTATAATAGGCCCGCTTATTCTTCTTCGGTTAGACCATAAAAACTTTTTGAAAATTACTTAACTAAAACAGGTTCTAACATCGTCCACTAGGGGGAGCCGCAAAATCGCCAATCAGGCCTCGCCTCTCAGCCGTAGCCCACAGGGCAAAGCTTACGAGCGAGGCCGTAAGGGGCTATGGCCGAGGGCGTTTTTTGTTAGAATAAAAATGAAAGGCCGAATACCTTTAATTAACGTATTCGCAAAAAACTATGCAAAAAATTAAAAATAACTCATTGATTATAGCTTTTTTATTCTTGGCAATTGCTCTTGGTTTTGCTGTCGCCCTTGCTAAAGCACAGAACGAGAAACAAGTTAATGGTGTAGAACACCGAAGCACCGTGGCAACGTTTGTTCAAACCCTTTTAAATGTAGCTGATAGAGAACAGGGAGGGATAGGAGAAGAGGTTAAAGCAATCGCCCAGGCACAAAACGATACTAAAGATAAAGTAGCTGATGGAATAGATAAAATTAATAATAGAAGCAAGATAAAAACGTTTTTGATTGGGACAGATTATAAAACCGTTGGCCAGTTGCGTAGTGAGATGGTGAAAACTAGAAATCAAATTGACCAATTAAAAAGACTGTTAGATAAAACGACAAGCGAAGAAAACAAAACAGCTCTTCAGGGACAGATTCAAATATTAGAACAGGAGCAGCAAAAGATTGAAGATTTCCTTAAGGCTAATGAGAGTAAATTTAGCTTATTCGGTTGGTTTGTGAAATTATTTAATAAATAACCGATACAGTTTATACTAAAGCCGTAGTGAAACCCTTAGATGATTTTTACGTTCTGTTATAATATATTTTGTTCATAATAAAGGTCGAATCAAATTTAAAACTTTTTAAATTATTAAAAAAATGTCTCTCAAAAAACTTATCACTATTCTTGTTTGTGCGGTATTTATGTACGGCTTATTATCTGCGCCTGTTTTAGCTCAAACTAGCTCTTCCTCTGCGGAACTTATCCAAACATTGAAAAAGCAAATTGAACAATTACAAGCGCAAATACAAGCAATAACGACACAGATGGAATCTCTAAAGCAGGCCCAAGGGGAAATAAAGGGCACGGTGACAGAAATCAAAGGCACCTTAAAATTACTTGGACAGTTGCGAGAAGGCATGACTGGTAATGATGTTAAGTTATTACAAGAAATCTTGGCGACCGACCCAGACATTTATCCCGAAGGACTTATTACGGGATATTACGGTAACTTAACAAAAAATGCTGTAAAAAGATTTCAGAAAATAGCCGGTCTTGAGCAAGTTGGAAATGTTGGGCCACAGACGCTTTCTAAACTCAATGAGTTACTTACAGCTGGTGCAGGCAATTCAGGTCATGTGCCCCCCGGTCTTCTAATTGCTCCAGGAATTAGAAAAAAGGTTAATATCGAAATCCTGAAGCCGTTACCTGGGCAGATTCTTCCTCCTGGTATCGCTAAAAAATTGAGTGGAGAATTACCTGGGGAAGACATTACACCCCCTGTTATTTCAGAAGTTAAAGTGTCTAATATAACAGAAACCTCAGCTAAGATTACTTGGGTCACAAATGAAAATTCAGACAGCAAGGTTTATTACGATACAGTTACTCCACTTGTTGTATCGACTTCAACTCCTGTGGTTAGTTCTACTGATTTAGTTTTGAATCATGAAATCACACTCTCGAGTTTAACTCCGAATACAACTTACTATTTTATAGTGAGTTCTACCGATAATAAGAGCAATAATCAAATTAGTGCTCAAGGAGCATTCTCTACAGACATCACACTTCCTGTCATCTCAGAAGTTCAAGTAACTAATATTGCCCAAACATCAGCTAAGATTACTTGGGTTACAAATGAAAATGCAGACAGTAAAGTTTGGTATAGCACAGTTACTCCGCTTGTTGTCACAAGTACAACGCCAGTAGCAAGCTCTGCTAATTTGGTGTTAAACCATGAAATTAATCTGTCTGGCTTAACTGCTAATACCGTTTATTACTTCAAGGCGGGTTCTACTGATGCAGCCACTAATAGCGCAACTAGTGCCGAAAATTCATTTACTACTCTTCAATAGTCAAATGAACTAAGATTGTAATGTGTGATACTTTTTGATAGTTAAAATTGATAGTTAAAATCACAAAAACCCGAAGCGAATGCCGTCTCGGGCTTTTGTTTTAATTTTAAGTTTGGTAGAATGAAATAATGTTTCCAAGTTTGAAGAAATTTTTGAGAATTATCCTTATTTTTTTATTGGTTTTTGCTTGGATTTTTTCGGGATGGCCGCAAATTTGGCAAAATCCGCCAATTCCACCAAAAATCCAGGAAGCACAGGCGTCACAATCAACTAGGAGTCCCACCACTAATACTGGCTTAGCTTGGACCAATCCTACCAGAGCTTATGATGATGGGGGAACAGGCTATGCCAATATCACGGCGGGCAATCCTTCGGGAAGCAATGTCTGGGGGACTTATGGGTTCAGTTTGACAGGCAATACTATTACCCAAGTGAGAGTAAGTTATGACGCTTGGAGTGCAGGATTTGTAAATAGTCAAACGGTCAGACCAACAGGTGATGACTCTAATACTTGCGCAGCCACATATTCCACTGGTTCATCATTCTTTGGCGTAGTAGATGAAACCTCTTATAGCGATGCTGATTATTATACTATGGTTACGAATGGTGGTGGTCGTCTTACAATGACAACGCCGGCATTTTCAATCCCAGCAGGAGCTATCATACAGAATGTTACGGTATATCTGAGGGGTAATAATACTGGCACTGCCAGCTTTAGACCCTCAATGAAAATTGGGACAACTTATTACGACACTCTTGGTTCAACACACGACCCTTCTGCATATACAACTTACTCTGATGCCATTACAACTAATCCGAAAACTGGAGTAGCTTGGACTGTTTCAGATTTGAACAGGTCAGGCGGCGATTCTGTTAACTATTTAAATGCTTTTGGTTCGGCTGGCACGGATAATAACCCTGATAATACGATTTCTTGGGCTTATATGGTTGCTAATTACACAGAATATGATGACCAGATAAAAGTTGATGTGAGTTGGGATGGCGGAAGCAGTTGGTCTAGCACGCAAGACACTACTTTAACTTCAGCTGAAGCTACTACTTGGTATAACGTAAGCGCCGCAACTACGTGGACGCCGGCTAAATTAGCCGATGGACAACTTCAGGTAAGAGCTTTGGCGCAGACAGTAAATAACGCAGAAGTAGTAAACCTTGACTGGATACCAGTAGAAGTTACGTATACTTTTCCTGCATCTATTACCGCTCCTGGTAGTGTTCAGATGCCGAATTATACTTTGGGGGGAGGAGGATCAACCACAAGGAATTTTTATGATGTTTCAGCTTCAGTTCAAGTTACTGCCGATGCTGGTTTTACGGTTAATGTTTATTCTTCTAACCTTACTGGCACCAATAACAATATTGCTGCTTCCAATATTAAATTAGTAACCGATGCTGTGGATACCACCGATCCTACTCGTATTATTAATTGCAGTGGTTTTTTGGATATTGGGGAACCGGCTAGTAACGAGTATGCCTTAGATACAGCCAAAACGATTGTGACTACCTCTTCTGGTTCAGGAACTTGTGATATTTATCCCACTATTCGGGTTTATATTAGTAATAATGGCACTTATGTTGAACAAGATAGTGGGACTTTAACTTTTACAATAACTACTCCTTAATACTTTTCTAGATGACTCAAGCTAAAACCCGCTAAGTTGAACTTAGCGGGTTTTTATTAAAAAATTTAGATTCTTTTCGTCCTCTTTTTTCTAGGCTTAGAAATATTTTGAGTTTCAGGGATTGATGGCATTTCCCCTTTATTTTTAGGAACAAATAGAGTTTCATCCTTTCTCAATACATAAGGCGGTTTAAGATTATTAATGCGAGCTAATTTTTTCCATTTTATATTAAATTTATCAGCAATTTCAGTTAGACTTTCTTTTTCACCCACTGTATACGCTGTCATTTTCAATTTCAATTTGGCATAATACAATCGCCAAAAAAGTTTTCCAAAAACGAAAATCATTGCCAAGAGAATAACTATGAATATAAGAGTCCAGGGAATAATCCAGAATGATTTTTCAGCGGTGGCTGTTTGGTTATCTCCGTAAAGGACAGTAATTTTCGCTGTTAACCGACCAAATAAGGAAGGTTTTTCCCATTTAATTGGGACAGTGGTAGTTTGGCTAAGAGCAGAAGTGCCGAGAGAGATATTGTCTAAGGTAGCCACCCAACCGCCAAAAATATCTCTAATTTCAATATTCCCTTTTGGCATGAGATGAACATTGCCATCATTTTTTAGCGACAGGGTGATAAACCCTTCTTTGTTTAAGCCAAGAGCAGTTCTGATTTTTTCTAGGGTTGTTGTTTTTGGACTTAATTTTTTATTTATAATTTCCCAGCTGACATTGGAAATTTGAAGATTTTTTACAATTTCACCGGGCACAGTATTCCAAACTCTTATTCCTACCCTTGTTTTTATTGAAAGTCCGGCTTGTCCAGATGGCGTAAGTTCGCCTTTCTCGGCTATAATTGCTCCAAGGTGGTCTCCTACTGAAGCATCCTCGGGAATAGTAAGAGTAAAAGGAATTATCCGTGTTTCTTGTGGAGCTAATGATACTTCTGATTCACTCATTTTTATCCAAGCGCCAATATCTTTTTTAGGGTCAGCTTCATCTAAAGGATTAAATACTCCCTGGCTACTTACCACAGCATCAACTGGATAAATTTTTACTTTCATTGTCTTTTCTGAAGAAACATTAACCAATTTTAAATAATCAGTGATACTTTCTCCTCTATCAAGATTATAAACAAACCAGACATCAGAGTTCTTAATATTTGAGTTAGGATAGGCAGGAGAAACTCCAACTCCTTCGGCTGTAATCGCCCTTGAGAACTGGGGAATAAAAAGAATACTAATTGATATAATAATGGCCAGAGTAAGGCAATAGTTTTTATTTTTTAGCATAGAGACAAATAATATCCAAAGGATTTACATAAAATGAAAAATTAGGTAATCCTGTTTTAGATATTAAAAATTTAAAAATATTAGCCAAGGATTTATTATAGAGACTCAAACGTTTAACAAATAGATCCAAGCTAATATATTTTCCTACTCTTTCTGTTTTTAATACCTTAAATCCTGATTGCTCTAATAATATTCTAACATTTTTCTCGGAAAAATAATACAAATGTTCCTGGTCTTTGTATCCCATCCATCTGTCTTTGAATATCTTATGAGAAAGACTATTAGCATCAGGCGTACTTAAAATAAGAAGACCATCTTTTTTAAGAAATTGCCGGATTCGAGAAAGCTCCTGGAGAGGATTAAGAATATGCTCAAAGTAGTCCCACATTGTAATTATGTCAAAAAAGTTATCGGGAAAACTAACTTCATTAAGAGTGCCATTAAAAATCTTATCTCCAAATCGTTCTTTAGCAATATTGCCGGCATAATTTGAAATTTCTATACCACGGGGCGTCCAGCCGTGATTTTCCGCTACCTCCAAAAAGAAACCCATGGCGCAACCCAAGTCTAATATTTTTCCCTTCTTTAGATATAATTTTTCAATATTTTTAAATCTTTTCTCAAAAGTCTTGATAGTATGTGGTTTATCTTCAAGATAATTTTCATAGCCAATGGAATTAGAATTTGTATTTTTAAAATAATTTTGGCTATAGATTTTTTTTAATTCAGAAAATTTGGGCTGAGGATAGACAAAGATTAAACCGCATTTTTGGCAGCGCAATAAAATATTTTTAAAAAATTTATTAGGAAAAATCTTACAATCAGAAGACCCGCAAATATTACACTTTTTATCACTCATAATTTTAATCAAAAAAGAATCATTCTTTTATAAAAATAGCGGATAAGTCATCTTCATAAACCTTTTTGAAGCCTTCACTGGGTAAATAAGACCCTAAAAGACGATTGTTGTAAATAAGCAGCCAATCAATATTATATTTTTCAATAATTCTTTTCGGGTCTCTTAATTCCTGAAGGTCGTTAAAGTCCTTAAAAATATGCCTATCCCCAATTTTTAAATGGGGCATTCTGCCGTCTATAAAAACCTTATGTTCTGGTAACTGCCAAATTAAGTAACCGCCCCAATTGTATTCATTATACATATTTCCTTGGAATTTTTCCGGATTGGCTTTAATATACTCTACTGCTTCTTTTGGATATCCTCCGGCTTTAGCTAAGAGATCTGGATTATGGGATACGGCCCAAGCTGTAGAAGTTTGCTGATATCCTATAATTGCGACGGCAAGCAAAAGCAGGAAAAGAACAAATTTTTTCTTCAATAAGGCAGGAAGAACAGGGTCGGTTGCATTTTTGACAATATATACCCAGAGGGGGATAGTCATAATGATTAAAACAGGCATATTTCTCCAACTGGAAAAAGCCAAAAAAGCAAAAACTGTTCCTAATCCCAGTAGAGTTAAATCAATTTTTTTAAAATAGATAAGAACGAGTATGGCTAATAATGCAAGATACATTAAAAATTCCCAGCCAATTGGACTGGAGACGCTAAATGGCTGCCATTCGCCGATTCGAGCCCGACCGTAATTATCGCGGATTATCGTTATAATCAAAGAATAAACTTTATACCCGTAGGGATTAATGAAAGTTAGCAAAAAAGAGAAAAATGAAACGTAGACAAGCTTTAGCCAGGACTGAAGAGTAAGAGATTCTTTAACTAATTCATTATCAGGAAGTTTTCTTTTAAAAAAATTAATTACCAGCGCCAATTTATTTTGAAGGAATCCCAATTTTATTTTAGGAATTGTTTTTTTCGATTGATATTTTGTTCTCAGCCAAAAAAAAGTGATTTTTGCCCCTTCAAAAAATAGAAAAAGACCTAAAACAAAAAGGCCGAGAGAAAAACCGCCGTGGAGATTCACCCAGATAAAAAATAAAAGAGGCAAAAAATAAATGGTCTTTTTGTTTTGGTCCTGGCGGAAGCGGAATAAAATAAATAAAAGTATAGCCAATCCTAAAAGAGTTATCATTTGAACCCTTATTCCGGTTATCGGCAAAGAGCCAAGAGAGCCCAGAAGAACAGCCAAAAGAGAATATTCTATTTTAGCTTTAGTTAATCGCGATATCAAAAAGAAAGCCAGAGTTGTTATTAAAGCAAAGATAATTGATAAAATAAACAACCCCCATTTAGTATAAATAAGGTAGATAACTCCACTGGTTAACCATTCGTGGGATTCTCGTTCCCAATCAGGCATGGTGTAGGAATAAGGGTCAAGACGGGGAATTGTTTTTTGCTGGATTAAATCCTGGCCCGATCTTAAATGCCATCCTAAATCAGGATCCAAAGGCGGCTTAAGATTTAAAAAAAATATTAAACCGATAATCAAAAATAGAAAGATATATTTTGGGAGATTTTCCTTAAGAAACACCGTTTTTTTATAATTGTGAATTATTTCTTATATTACAAAAAAAATCTCAATTTGTATAGATTGAGATTTCTAAAGTTTGAAATTTTTTATTTGCTCTTAAGAAGAAACAGTGAAAGTCATTACTGCGGTATAAGTACCAGCAACATCACTAGCTGCAACGTTTAATTTAAATAAAGAGTTGGTAATATTGGAAACGCCCGTTCCGTTACTCGAGGAAGCGTTCATCAGTACCGCCGCGGTTGCAGAATTAATTGGCATCATAAAATTAGAACCTGCTGCAGCGTTTTTATCGGAAGTAACTTGTCCAGGAGCAACGTTTAATCTGGCTAAAATATTAATATTATTTGAACCTGCAACGAGATTGTTGGCATAAACCGTCAAATTCCAGCCAGTTCCGGCGCCACCACGATAGTCAACAACATTAACTCCATTAAGATTAGTGTTACTATATTGCTGTGAACCATTAAGAGAAACATCTGTAAAATTTAATTGAGCAGGGGCAGTCATATCTAATGACCCAGCAAGAATATTTTGAGCCAGGTTGGTATTAGCCGTATTAACGGCCAAACCAACATTAACTGTTGAAAAAATCATTACGAACATAAAAAATAAAATCAAAACCGAAACAATCTGCTTTTTAATAATTTCTATTTCTTGATTTATGTAAGACATATTTTTACTTATATTAATTATAGCACGTTTTCAAGAACCTATGTCAAGAAAAAAGTTATCCACAGTAGGTTAATTTATTATAGTACAATCTTCTTTGACAAGCAAGTTATTTGCAGGTCAGATTTTTTGTCTATTATTTTCTTTCCTTTCAATAATTCGCTATAATACAACAATGATAAGAAACAGTTTTTTTAAAAAGACTTTCCTGCTGATCTTATCTGTTATTTTTGGTCTATTTATCCATAAATACAACACCTTTGCTGCAAATGCTCAACTTCATATTGAACTTACTCCTCCTCTTTCTTGTGGCAATAGTATTAAAGAAGAAGGTGAGCAGTGCGATGGGGCGGATTTAGATGGGCAAACTTGTGTAAGCCGCGGTTTTACTGGTGGAACGCTTAGTTGTAATGCAAATTGTACTTTTAATACCAATAGCTGTACGAGCGGAGATGGGGGGGTTGCCAGAGGTGGGGGAGGAGGTGGGGTTTTACCACCAGAGACTAAAGTTATTCTTCAAGGTAAAGCCTATCCTTCAAGTAGAGTCACTATCCTTAAGGATGGGAAGGTGACAGCTACTATTATTGCTGATGCTCAAGCTAATTTTAATTTAGGAATCAGTGATATCACGGCTGGTATCTGGACTTTCGGAGTTTGGGCCGAAGATAAAGAAGGAAGAAAATCTCTCACCTTTAGTTTTACTACTAATATAATCTCAGGAGTGACTACTACTATAAGTGGTATTTTTTTGCCTCCAACGATTGATTTAAGCGAAACATTTCTTCAAAGAGGCGAAACCTTGAATATTTTAGGCCAATCCGCTCCCAAAAGCGAAATTAGTATTATTGTCAATTCGCCGAAAATAATAACTAAAAAAACTATAGCAGAAAATGACGGAACTTGGTTTTATAGTTTTGATACCACTCCTTTAGAAGATGGCTCTCACCTCAGTTGGGCTAAAGCCATCTCTCCCGAAGGTTTATCAAGCACTTTTTCTCAAGCCCTATCTTTTAATATTGGTAAAGAAATAACTGGCTTAATAAAAGAGTCTGATATGAATGACGATAATAAAGTGAATCTAATAGATTTTAGCATCCTTCTTTATAATTGGGGTATTCCTAAAAATCCCAATGCCGATTTAAATGGTGATGGGAAAGTAGATTTAGTTGATTTTTCAATTATGCTTTATCGATGGACAGGATAAAGTTTGTTTTGTAGCTAAAATTTAAAGTTAGAAATGAAAAGCTATAATTTAAAATATAAAATCCCCTATTTATTAATTTCAGTTTTTATTTCTTTATTTTTAGTTTTTAATTTCTGCCAGGCGGCAATTTTATACTTAGAGCCATCTGTGGGTAGTTATTACCGAGGTGAGATTTTTATTGTGGAGACAAGAATTGATGTTGAAAATGAATGCATTAATACCGTAGAAGCAAATTTGAGTTTCTCCCCCGATATTTTAGAAACAATTGATTTTAGTCAGGGAAATTCTATTTTAACATTGTGGGTAAAATCGCCAACTGTTGAACAGAAATCAGGATCAATTTCTTTTATTGGTGGAATTCCTGGTGGATATTGTGGTAAGTTATCCGGAGAACCAGGAGAGAATAACTTATTGGGGAAAATTATTTTTAAGATAAAAGAAATAGATGAGGAAAAGCAAACGGGGGTAAATTTTGTGGAGGGTTCACGAGTATTATTAAATGATGGTTTTGGGACGCCGGCAAAAGTCACTACCAAGGGAGCTATTTTTACTATTTTGACTGAAAAAATAGGACTTCCTAAAGATGAATGGCAAAAAGAACTTGAAAAAGACAATGTTCCCCCCGAATTATTTGAAATTGAAATCCATCAGGAGCCATCTATTTTTGATGGAAAATATTTTATTAGTTTTTCTACCACTGATAAGCAAACAGGTATTGATTACTACGAGATAAAAGAAGGAAAAGGAGATTGGAAAAAAGTTTCTAGTCCTTATCTATTGGAAGACCAAAGTTTGCAAGGTAAAATATTGGTTAAAGCAGTAGATAAAGCTGGAAACGAAAGAATTGCCGAGTATTCACCGCTGAGGAAACCATTTCCATATCTGATGCTCCTCGCTACTATTGTCGCTTTAGTAATAATCGGTTGGATAATAAGAAAATTAAAAATTAAAAAATGAAAAAATTAATTTTCATTTTAATTGTTTTAATAATCTTGTTTATTATTGCACCAGGTGTTAAAGCTGAAAATGCTTCTCTGTATTTATCTCCTTCGACTGGAACCTATATAATCAATAGTAATTTTTCTATTGCAATACAGTTAAATAGTGGAGGAGTAGCAATTAATGCTGCTGAGGGGAGTTTAACTTTTAATCCCGATGAAATTGAGGTAGTTAGCATTTCAAGGTCAGGTTCAATTTTCACTCTTTGGACCACTCAACCAACTTTTTCTAACTCTTTAGGGAAAATTGAATTTGCTGGAGGAACGCCCGAATCTTTTTCGGGAATAGCTGGAACTATTATTACAATCACTTTTAAAGCTAAATCAGTGACTGCTGCTAAGGTTAATTTTTCTTCAGGGAAAGTCTTAGTTGCTGATGGAAAAGGAACAAATGCCTTAGCTTATTTTGGTTCTGGAAATTATATTATTAAATCAAAAATTGAATATATCCCTCCCGAGAACACGCCAACAGCTCCTGTTATTTCTTCTCCTACCCATTCTGATTCAGAAAAATGGTATTCAAACAATGACCCAAAATTTAAGTGGGAAGTTCCTCAAGGTATTTTAGGAGTAAAATTATTAGCTGACCAAAATTCTCTTGCCATTCCCACTGTATTTTATTCAGAGCCGATATCTGAAAAACAATTAGAAGACATAGCCGATGGTATCTGGTATTTTCATACTCAATTACAAAATAAATTTGGATGGGGAGAGATTGCTAATTTTAAATTTCAGATAGATACTACCAATCCTAGTCCTTTTGAAATAAAAGTTAAAGATGGCCAAGAAACTACTGATCCCCGGCCCACTTTATTTTTTGAAACAACCGATGGACTTTCTGGGGTAGCTTATTACGAGTTGAGAATTGACCAAGAGGTGCCAATAAAGATAGAAAAGAATGAATTTGAAATGCCAGCTCAACGTTTGGGAAAGCACATAATAATAATTAAAGCAGTAGATAAAGCAGGGAATTATTCATTAGCCATGACAGAAATTAATATCCTACCAAGGAAAAATCCAATTATTTTGATAGCGGGATTTCCCATATATGATCTCACTATTTTCATTATTTTCTTAATTTTAATTATAATCTTAGGAATAATTTGGGCGTGGCGAAAAATAAATCAAAAAAGAAAGAAGTTAAAAAAAGAGATTGGTGAAGCGGAGAAGGCTTCGTATCTGGCCTTTAAAGCTTTAAAAGAAAAAATAGAAAGAGAGGTAGCGAAATTAGATGGCGAGCCTAATTTAAGCAAAAGAGAAAAGAAGACATCCGACGAGTTAAAAGAATCCTTAAGAGCTTCTGAGAAAATTATAAATAAAGAAATCAAAGATATAGAAAGAGAACTGTAATAAAAATTAATTTTGAAAGAGATTTAAGGTATGAAAAAGAAAATATTTAAAGATAATTTTGGAAATATTCATTTCGGTCTTAATGCGCCTCAGGGATACCAGGAAGGAAAAAAAGAAGATATATTCAAAGCTTTGGAAAGTTTGGGAGAGAGAAAACTATGGAGATGTAATGTTTGCAACGATCTAAGAATAAGCAGAGAGCCTCTTGAAGAATGTCCTACTTGCTTTGCCCAAAATGCCTATTTACAAATTGAATTAAAAGAATTTAATCAATTAATAGAAATACTATGAAAAAAATATTAATGTTTCATGGCAGAGAGTGTCCGCACTGTCGGGTGATGCATCCGATAGTCGATAAACTTATTGAAGAAGGAATGGCAATAGAAAAACTTGAAGTTTGGCATGACGAGAAGAATGCTGACGAGATGAGAAAATTTTCAGAAGTGATAATAAAAGCTTGCGGTACTGATTTAGGAGTTCCTACATTTTTAGATAAAGAGAATCATAGGGCAATTTGCGGTGAGGTTTCTTACGTCGAATTAAAAAAATGGATAAATCAAGAATAGAAAAAATAATTAGCATCTGGAAGGATTTTGCTGATAGGCAGACGGGATCAGAAAAATTTAAACTTAATCCTGACATGGAAAGAATAAAACTTTTGGCCGAAGGCGTGTTGGGCAATGAAGACAGCCACGGATTCAAATATTGTCCATGCAGACTGACAATAGGTGATAAGGAAGCCGATGCAAGACTTATCTGCCCTTGTAATTTCAAATCTCAGAAAACTTGGAAAGAAAAAGGGGAATGCTGGTGCTCTTTATTTGTCAGAGCTTAAAGTAGAGATAAATATTTTTAATATAAAATTAATAAATAATATGTTATCTTATATTATATGAATAAAACTTTTTGGTTAGTTATATTTTTAATCATAATCATAATTGGATTAGCGGTCTGGGAAGAGAAAAGCAAGAAAGAGATTAATATAGTGGTAAATCAACAAAACGAAGGGAACATTTTTGATTTATCGGTAAGTTCAATATCAGAAACTGATAATTTTTATAATGTGCAAGCTGAATACCCACAATTCAAAAATATAGACCCAGCTTTTAATCAGAAAATTTCTAGCTTAATAACAGGAGAAATTGATGCTTTTAAAAAAGATTCAAAAAACAATTGGGAAGCCAGAAGAGCGACAGCTCCGCCAGATAACCCTGTTCCGGAAATTCCTCCAACACCTTTTGACTTCATTGCTAGCTGGACGCCAACTCAATTGAATAATAAGTATTTAAGTTTCATTATAAATATCTATTATTATAGCGGTGGGGCGCACGGCATTACTGAAGTTGATGTATTTAATTATGACGTAACGGTGAAAAAAGAAATTTCCATAACTGATTTTCTGGGTTCTTCGCAGTCAGCATTGGAAAAATTATCTCAATTATCTTCGGAGGAAGTAACGTCAAAGCTTGAATCCAGCGGAATAACAATAGACGATAATTTAAAACAAATGATTAACCAGGGCACGCAACCGACAGCAGATAACTACCAAAATTTTAACTTTAATTATAACTTCCTGACTATCTACTTTCAGCAATATCAGGTAGCACCAGGATACATTGGACCAGTGACAATTACTCTTTACAAAGAAACTTTAGTTTCAAATTCTATAAACTCAGAATATTTTAAATAACTTATTCATACTGGAAACCAAAAAATCGCCAAAAAAGCGATTTTTTGATAGAATAGAACCATTATGAAAGAAAATGTGCTCGAAGTTAAAAATTTAACAAAAGATTTTGATGACAATAAGGCCGTTGATAATATTTCTTTTGAATTAAAAAAAGGAGAAATTTTGGGTTTTTTGGGTCCCAATGGGGCAGGGAAGACCACAACCATTATGATGCTTTTGGGTATTACGAAGCCCACTAGTGGAGATATCAAAGTTTTTGGTTTAGATCTTGCCAGTCGCAGGCAGGAAATCGCTGGTAAAATTAATTTTTCTTCGCCCTATATCTCACTTCCTGACAGATTAACACCTTTTGAAAATCTTTATGTTTTTGCATCTTTATATTCAATTCCAAATCCAAGAAACAAAATCAAGAAGCTCTTGAGCGATTTTGAATTAACTGATTTTGAAAATGAGCTGACAATGGAATTATCTTCAGGTCAGCTGACAAGACTTAATCTCTGCAAAGCTCTTTTAAATGATCCCGAAATTTTATTCCTAGACGAGCCGACTTCTTCTCTGGATCCAGATATTGCTTTAAAGATACGCGACTTATTATTTAAAATAAGAAGAGAAAGAAACATTTCCATGCTTTATACATCTCACAATATGGAAGAGGTTAGTAGGATGTGTGACAGGGTTATATTTTTAAACAAAGGAAAAATTGTGGTTTCGGATACGCCTTTAAACTTAACGCGAATGATAGAAGATTATTTTTTGACAATAACTTTCGATGCCCCTTTGGAAAAAGTGAAAAACTTTGCACTTAATAAAAAATTAGATTTTGAGATTCCTCAGCCAAATATTTTGGAAATAAAAATAAAAGAAAAAGAGGTTGGCCCTATTTTAACAAAGTTGGCTCGAGAAGGGATTGATATTTGCAATGTCGCAATTAAAAATCCCAGTTTGGAAGACGTGTTTTTAAAAATTAGCAGTATAAAAAAATGAATTTTTCTAGAGTTAAAGGAATTCTACTCCAAAATTTGTTTTTCCTTCGTCATTCTTTTGAAGATATTATTGATACCTTCTTTTGGCCAACAATGGATGTAATAATCTGGGGTTTTATGACTGTCTATTTAGCTTCATTACGAGGACCGGTTGCGAGCGTAATTTCTTTTTTATTGGGAGGATTAATTTTATGGAATATCGTCTGGAGAGCACAGCAAGACATATCTTTTGCTCTTTTAAGAAATGTCTGGGATAGAAATATTCTTAGTCTTTTTGCCAGTCCATTACTTCCAAGCGAATTCATTGTTGCCACAATAATATTGGGGTTTCTGAAAATAATCCTGACGCTTTCTTTTGTTTCTATTGTGGCTTATTTTCTTTATTATTTTAATATTTTTTCTTTAGGTTTTTATTTGCTGCCCTTTTTTGCGGTTCTTATTGCTTTTGCCTGGGCAGCTGGAATTTTTATTACTGCCTTAATTATTCGTTATGGAATGAGAATCCAGAGTTTTGCCTGGAGTTTGATCATTATTTTACAGCCTCTGTCAGCAGTTTTTTATCCAGTATCTGTTCTTCCGGCGATTTTACAAAAAGTGGCATTTATTCTGCCGACTGCCCATATTTTTGAAGGCATGCGTCAGGTTTTGCAGACGGGAAAATTGTCGCCAGAGCATATAATCTTTGCAACTATTTTTGATATTATTTATCTTATTATCGCCTCTTTGTTTTTTGCTTATATGTTTGAAAAAGCAAGAGAAAAAGGCAAGTTGGCAAAATCTGAAATGTAGATTTTTAATAAAATGAAAGAAAACATTATTATATCAAATCCTGAAAGATTAGCAGAAATAAAGAAGTCAATTTCAAAAGGCAGATCTGAAGATTTTTTTGTCTTATCTGATTTTGGCAGAACACTGACGCGAGCTTTTGTCGATGGAAAGAGCGTTCCCGCTATGATTGCTATTTTGAAATACGGAAATTATTTAACGCCAGATTTTGTTCCGGCAGCTCAAGCGCTTTATGATAAATATCATCTGATCGAAGTAAATCCCAAAATCGGAAGAGAAGAAAAAGAAAAAGCGATGCGAAAATGGTGGATAACCGTTTTTGATTTATTAATAAAATCAGGGTTAAGTAGAAGAGATATAAAAAAGGTGGTTGATTCTGGAAAGGTGAAATTTAGGGACGGATTTTTTGAGTTTATTGATTTTTTAAATAAATATGACATTCCTTTAATAATTATTTCTGCCAGCGGATTGGGTGGTGATGCCATAGCGATGTGTTTAAAAAAGATAAAAAAGCTATTGAGAAATATCCATATTATTTCTAACTCATTCAAGTGGGGCAAAAACAACAAAGCTATTGCAGTCAAAAAACCTATCATACATGCAATGAATAAAAATGGAGACCTTATTAAATCCTCAGCGATTTTCAAAATTATAAAAAATAAGAAAAATATTTTACTGCTTGGAGATTCCTTAGACGATATTAATATGGCCGAAGGCCTCGACTACAATAATCTAATTAAAGTTGCTTTTTTGAATGAGAACGTAGATGAATGCCTAGAAGATTATAAATCTAATTTTGATGTTATAATGTTAAATGACTCCTCCTTGTTTTTTATCAATAATTTAGTAAAAGAAATAATAAAATAATCATAATTTTGTGGAAAATATAATTCAGGTTAAAAATCTTACAAAAAAATTCGGTAATTTTATTGCTGTGGACAATGTCTCTTTCAATGTAAAAGAGGGAGATATTTTTGCCTTTTTGGGTCCCAATGGGGCAGGGAAGACCACGACGATAAAAATATTAACAACCCTTCTTAATCCGACCTCAGGAGACCTAAAAATTAATGGTCATGATCCTGTTAACGAGGAACACGAAGTCAGGAGTTCTTTTGGGATTGTTTTTCAAGATCCAAGCTTGGACGAAGAACTTACAGCCTATGAAAACATGAAGCTTCACAGTGTGCTTTATAGTGTTCCTAAAGAAATAAGGGAAACAAGAATTGAAGAATTACTAAAATTTGTTGAGTTGTGGGATAGAAAAAATGGTTTTGTAAAACATTTTTCCGGCGGAATGAAAAGAAGGTTGGAAATTGCTCGTGGCCTTTTGCATCATCCCAAAATTTTATTTTTAGACGAACCGACTTTGGGGCTTGATCCTCAGACAAGAAATCATATTTGGGATTATCTGCAGGACTTAAATAAAAAGGAAAATATTACCATATTTTTTACCACCCACTACATAGAGGAAGCAGAAAAAATTGCCCAGGAAGTAGCCATAATTGATCTTGGAAAAATCATTGTTCAGGGAACGCCTAGTGAATTAAAGCAAAAAACAAATTCCCCAACTTTAGAAGAATCGTTTTTAAATTTAACCGGTCGCAAAATTCGTGAAGAAGAAGCGGGCGCTATTGATCATCTTCGTATGCGCCGCAGAGTGTTTCATAGATAAATAACAAAAAATTATGATAGAAACAATTTACATTCTTTGGTTAAGGCAGTTAAAAAGATATTTTCGTTCCAAGTCCAGGATAATCGGTTCTCTTGGTCAGCCCTTACTTTTTTTACTGGCTTTCGGGTTTGGCTTTGGTTCCATATTTCAAAAAGCAGGGCAGGGGAACTACATCGAATTTTTGGCACCAGGCATTATTGCCATGAGTATTTTATTTACCGCAGTTTTTAGTGGAATTGAAATCATCTGGGATAAGCAGTTTGGATTTTTAAAAGAAACACTGGTTGCTCCGGTGTCTCGTTTTGAAATTATGTTAGGTAGAACTTTGGGTGGAGCAACAGTGGCTGTTTTTCAAGGCCTAATTGTTTTAATCATTTCTCTTTTTGCTGGGTTCAAAATAGAAAGTACTGGCATGTTTTCCGCCTTTTTATTTATGGCTCTTATTGCAGTGTTATTTACTGCTTTGGGAACGGCAATTGCTTCGGTTTTGGAGGATATGCAGGGATTCCAGCTTATTATTAATTTTTTAATAATGCCACTTTTCTTCTTATCGGGAGCATTATTTCCTATTGAGGGCTTACCAAAAACAATTGCTATTATAACTCGCATTAATCCTTTAGCTTATGGTATTGACGGGCTTCGGGGTGCGCTAATCAATAATATTCACTTCGGATTTGCTACTGATTTTCTAGTTTTAGGTTCACTTGTCATTATTTTAATGGTGATTGGCAGTTATCTTTTCTCTAAAATCCAGATTTAATTTTGTTCGAAATCGCAAAAAACGGGCCTCTGGCTCGTTTTTTGCTTGCCAGCTTATTCTGTGTTAAAATATAAAATAAATGGAATCTCATATCAATATAGGAAAAAAAGATTAATTTATGGCTTTTTTTGCCAAAAAACAAAAATTTATATCACTAAAAGAAGCAGCAAAGCTGACAGGCTATGCGTCTGATTATATTGGTTTTTTGATAAGAAATGGAAAGATAGGGGGTAAAAAAGATTGTTCTGGGGTTTCTTGGATGACAACAGAGGAAGATTTAAAAAAATATCAAAAACAAATTGTGGTTCAAAAAAAGAAAGTAAATAGCAAGCTAAAAATCACTCAATTTATTTATGATATTTTTCCTCCAGGTCTGATACCAGAAGAAGTAAAAGATATAACAAAGAAATTGGTCGGGATTAAGGCATATAAAACTAAAATGGAAAAAGTTTTTGCTTTTTCCTGGAGATTTATTTTATTAATACTAATTATTTTTTATTTTGCCGGCGTAGGCCCAACAGAAATTTTCAATAAGATAGTTGGTGCTCTAAGTGAAGAAAAAAATACAGTAAATTTGTATTCCAATCTTTGTATTGGTGATTGGCTAAATCCCCAAAATGTGCAGGGTCAACCAGACGTTGAAGAAACAGGAAATTTAGAATCTTTTTACGAATCAAACTCAGCGGTTTACAGAGGAGGGGCATTAAATCTAATTTGTCAAAATTTTGAAAATAATTCAGAAGGGTTCAATTATGATAATTCAGAAAATTTTAAAATCCAGTCAGCAAAAATTAAATTTTCTTTTGCCATCGGAGAAAAAAAACCGGATTTGGAAATTCCTCAAATTCCATCTGGAGGATCGACGCCGAATGAAAGTACACCCAAAACCTTGCCAAGTCCTGATTTACAACTGCCTCCCGTGGAGACCACACCGACAGAAAATCCTCCTATGGAAAATCCTCTTCCTACAGAAACTCTTCCTATAGAGATTCCACCTATAGAAAACTCTCCCTCGGAAGTTACGCCATCTGTTACCGGACTAATCAAAAAAATAAAAAATTTCTTTAGCATTGTAACAGCTCAAGCTCAAGAAGAAAAATATTCTACCACTGAAGCGAATGACGTTTTGATACCAACCGATACTAAAATTACAATTTGGTATTCCTTAGACAATGAAACTTGGTGGCAGTTGGGCGCTATTTCAGAACAACCCACATCAAATTCTTTAAACGGCGGTTATCTTTCTTTTGATGCCCCATTTTTGACAAGTCTTGAAGATCTTAAGAATCTCAAAATAAAATTTGAAGGAGTAATAGGAGATGGAACAAACATCAGTGCTTATTTAGACAGTGTCTGGTTAGATGTTAATTACGTGAGAGAAAAAGTAGAAACACCAGAGATATCAGAAACGCAGTCAAAAGAAATCAAGACAATTGAAATTAATGATAAATCATTAATGATTATTAACTTACAAAATGAATTTTCAAGCGACGAGGAACCAACTTTTGTTATTACCGCGCCAGAAATAAATACCGACGATATTGTTTCTACTGGAAAAGGAAAGATATTATCAGGAGTAACACCAAAGGGTAGCTTGGGAAATGATGAAAAAACCATTACTAGCGGTAAAAACTTTTTAGGAACGGCGGAATACAGTTTTTCCGAACTGACTTCTGATTTTAACATGTTAACTAAAGTGAAAAATCAAGAGGGCAATGTCAGTGTCCAAGTTTTTGGATTTGATGGCCAAAAAGCCGAAATTTTACCAGAAATCCAAACTATTTTAAAAGATGGAAAAGAAAGTTTTGAAATAAAATTTCCCAAAACTAGTAAAAATAAATTTCGCCCCGGTCTTTATAAAATTAAAATAGGGTTAGAAACAAAGGATACAATTTTCTTAACAGAACAGGATTTCAGGTGGGGGGTATTGGCAATCAATACCAATAAATCCATTTTTCTTCCAAATGAAAACGCCTATATTCAAATGGCAGCTTTAAAAGACGATGGTCATACTATTTGCGATGCTAATCTAGAATTGGAGATTATTTCTCCTTCAGGAAAAATAGACAACCCAGAAGTCGAAATGTCAGGAGATTGCGGCCCAGATAATGTTACTGAAAAGCCGGACTATTTTGTTAACTATACAACTGGAGAAGCAGGAATATATAAAATGGAATTAACTAATCTTGGTAATGGTTACAAAACCGCTGACTATTTTGAGGTTAAAGAATCCATGCCTTTTGAAATTGAAAGATTGGGGCCGACCAGAATTTATCCGCCAGCTAGCTACCAGATAAAATTTAATATAACGGCGAATGAAGATTTTTCCGGTTTAATCAAAGAATTAGTACCAGCTAGTTTTGAAATAGTTTCCTCAGATCAAAACAATATTCAAACTGATAACAATGTTAAAATAATTGAATGGCAAGTTGACTGGAAAGCAGGTAACAATTATCAACTTTCTTATCAATTTGATGCTCCTGATATCAGCCCTTATTTATATTTGTTGGGTCCTCTAGAAATCGGTGAATTTAAAGAAGCAAGATTTTGGCAGATCGCTGCTGACTATCAATCATCCTGGAACACGAATTGCGTTGGTTATGCCTCACCTCAAGCCTGTTATTGTTCGTGGACAGGAGGTTCCTGTAAAGCATCAACATGCACCGCCACCGGAGGAGGCTCATGCCCTTCCAGAGCTAATGCCTCAGTTGTTAATGCCTGCACTCAGTCAAGAATTAACAATACTTGCCAAGGAACCATAGACGAATGCGAAAACTGGACTTGTGAATGTTCAATTACCGGCGGTACCTGCAATTACACCTGTACAGCTGGGTATGTGGATTGCGATTTAAATACTGTTAATGGCTGTGAGTGCAATACTGGTGGGGGTTATACATGCGATGGTACAACCTGTAATGCACCAGCGGGAATCACTATTTCTGGGAATGCCTATGAAGATGAAGCGACAACACATTGGAGTGGTTGTAATGGATCAACTTCAAACATTAGTTTAATAATTAATGGCGGGACAGTCGCAACTACCACTTGTGCCGATGGAACTGGCGCTTATTCGTTTACCAGCCAAACAGTTGCCGCTGGCCAAGAGGTTGCGGTTTTTATGAACGCAACTGATAAAGGGATAGCAGCAACCGTAGTCAAAGATGCCAGCACTGGTCCAGTTATTCTCAACCCTATAAAGGGCAGAGTCTGGGTAAAAGAGGAAACGAGCGCTCCCAGTAATATCACTAACACCCTTCTTCATAAATCCGATAAAGCCGTTACTAACTGCAGTAATGTTCCATATACAATCAGCGATGTCACTAACGCTTTAACAATTGATGACACTTATAAATTAGTCATTGAAACTGGAAAAACCTTTGCTCCAGACGGGGCTGTGACAACGCCGGCAATGGAGGTTTTGGGAACCTATACTGCCAGTTCCTATATTTTGACTTTAAGTGCCGCTGGTTCTGGCGCGACCTGCACTGCAGACGCCGGAACCGTGATGCCTCTTTGTATAAATGGAGGAACTTTTAGTTACGACACTTCAACGGTTATTTACAATAACGACGGAACGGTTACTATTGCTGCCACCACTTATTATAAATTAACTCTTTCACCGACAATTACTGTCGATAGAACCTATACTGGAGCAGGAGCAATAACTATTAATAATAATTTTACCATTTATCCTGCTTCTTCTGTGCTTGCTAATTTTTACTTTGTTTTAGGAAACACAACCGCGGTAAGTGGAGCAACTTCGGTTGATTGTAATGGTGATCTTTGTGTCGGTTCTTTAGACACAAATAATGATTTTAATTATTCTCTGAGTTTAAATAATATTACAGCTGGGACGCATGGATATTTGTGGGGTAGGGGTTCAACTATTACTGTTACTGGTAGCGGTTCACCCTTTGCTGTTTCTAATGGTACCTGGAGCTATGGGACATCCACTGTAATATACACAGGTTCTAGTGCTACTAATATTCAGGGCATCAATTATTACAATTTAAACCTGGGAGGCGCTGCTACCACCACTACTTATACTGCAGCTGGTAATATCGGTGTTAGCAGTGTTTTAACCATTGTTTCTTCTTCAGGCGCCAATACCTTTGATGCTTCAACAAGAACCATCACTTTAGCAGGAACAGGCACTCCTTTTGTTATCGGCACTAATGGCGTCTTTACTTATTCCACTTCCAAGATTGTCTACTCTGGTGCTACTGATGCAACCAATATTACCTCCACCACTTACTATGACTTAGATCTCGGTGGTACCTCCGCCACCACTACCTATACAGCAGCAGGGGATATCACAGTTACTCATGTATTAACTATTGTTTCTTCTGCATACCAAAATATCTTCAATGCTTCAAGCAGAACTATTACTTTGTCAGGAACTGGAACACCATTTGTTATTAATAGTGAAGTCTTTACTTATTCTACTTCCACAATTGTTTACACTGGAGCTACTACTGCCACTAATGTCACTTCCACCACTTATTACAATCTGAATCTTGGAGGAGCTGCTACCACCACTACCTATACAGCAGCAGGCGACATAACGGTTACCAATGTCCTTACTATTGTTACCTCAAGCGGCACCAATACCTTTGATGCCTCTTCAAGAACCATTACCTTGTCTGGCACCGGTACTCCTTTTGTTATCAGTGCTTCTGAGATCTTTACACCTTCTAATTCCACAGTTGTTTACAATAACAACGGAACTGTTACCGTCGCTGCTGCTACGTATTATAATTTAAATCTTACACCATCAGTGGATGCTGCTAGAGTATATACTGCAGCTGGCGCAATTACTGTTAATCACGATTTAAACGTCACTCCCGGTTCGGCTAATACCCAAACTATGCATTTTGATTTAGCAGGAACAACCTCAGTGGGTGGGACAACTACAGTGAACTGTACCGGTCCCTCTTCACTGTGTATTGGTTATTTGGACACAAATAGTAATTCTTTTACTTCAACTAACATTGTAATTGGAGGTCTTGGATATTTTTATGCTAACGGTTCAACTATTACCGTAACGGGTAGCGGTTCGCCTTTTACTGGTACTGGTTTAGGAGTGTTCAATAAGGGTACAAGTACTGTAAAATATATAGGCACTAGTGCTACCAATATTGGTGGCAGTGACAACATTAAATACTACAACCTTAATCTCGGAGATTCTGGCACCACCACTACTTATACCGCATCAGACTGGATCAATGTTTACAATGTTTTAACCATTGTCTCTTCGTCAGGCGCTAATACCTTTAATGCTTCAAATAAGACTATTACTTTGCTTGGTAATGGTGCTACCCCCTTTGTTATTGGTACTAATGGAGTTTTTACTGCTTCCACCTCCACAATTGTTTATGCTGGTCAAGTCAGTCCCGTCAATGTTACTTCCACCACTTACTACAATTTAAACATTGGAGGTTCTGCTACCACCGTTACCTATAATGCAGCCGGAGACATTACAGTTTCCAATATCTTAACAATTGTTTCTTCTTCTAGCACCAACACTTTCAATGCCTCTTCGTATACCATTACCTTATCAGGAACCGGCACTCCTTTTGTTATTAGTGCTTCTGAAGTCTTTACTCCTTCTACTTCCACCATTATCTACTCAGGCGCCACCACTGCCACCAATGTCACTTCCACCACTTACTACAACTTGAATCTTGGTGGTTCAGGCACCACCACCACCTATACTGCAGCCGGAGACATTACTGTCACCAATGTCTTAACTATTGTTTCTTCTTCAGGCACCAATACCTTTGATGCTTCTTCCAGAACCATTACTTTATCAGGCACTGGCACTCCTTTTGTTATTAATGCCACTGAAGTCTTTACTCCTTCGGATTCAACGGTAAAGTATACTGGCGACGGTGCTACTAATATTACTGCCGCTACTTATTATGATTTAACTTTCACACCTCCACTAACCACTGATAGAACTTATACTGCACTTGGAGCGATTACTGTTAATCATAATTTAACTCAAAATCCTAGTTCTGCTGTGGGTCTTAATACCTTACGTTTTGATCTAGCAGGAACAACGATAGTGAGTGGAACTCTTACTATAACTTACACTACCAATGGTGCAGATAAGTTTTATACTAATAACAATACTTTAACAGCAGGAGCAATTGCTATGGGCAATTATGCTGGCTATTTTTATGCTGGTAGTTCAACTATTACCATAACTAATTCTGGCACTGTTTTGACTCTCGGCTCTCTGAATTCTTGGGACATGGGTACAAGCACTGTAATTTATACAGGTTCTTCAGCCACTAATATTACTGCTACCAGTTCTTATTTTATTTATTACAACTTAAACATAGGAGGTTCAGATACTACCACTACCTATACTGCAGCTGGTAATATTACGGTTAGCCATATCTTAACCATTGTTTCTTCTTCAGGTACCAATACTTTTGATGCCTCAAGTAGGACCATAACTCTATCAGGTACAGGAACACCCTTTGTTATTAGTGCCAGTGAAGTCTTTACTCCTTCCACCTCAACTGTTATTTATTCAGGAGCTACCACAGCTACTAATGTTACTTCCACCACTTATTACAATTTGAATCTTGGAGGCGCTGCTACCACCACCACCTATACTGCTGCTGGTGATATCACTGTTTCAAATGTCTTAACCATTGTCAGCTCAAGCGGTACCAACACCTTTGATGCCTCAAGTAGGACCATAACTTTATCTGGAACTACTGGTACTCCTTTTGTCAATAATGAAACCTTTACTCATTCCACCTCAACTGTCCAATATACTGGGGCTAATGCCGGAGGCAATACCAATGTTGTGGCTACAGATTATTATAACCTCATATTGAATGCTGCTGACATCTTTGATGCTGCAGGAAACATCGAAGTCTCCAATGTCTTTACCATCCAACATGCAAGCGCAGTCTTTGATGCCAAAGCCACCACCCTGACTTTGTCAGGAAGTGGCACACCATTTGTTAAGACCGGAACCTTTACGCCTTCAACTTCAAAGGTTGTTTACAAGGGTTCCAGTGCCACTAATATTTCCACTACCTACTATGATTTGGATATCGGTGGACCAGATACCACCACCACTTATACAGCAGCCGAAGACATCACTGTTACCAATGTTTTAACTATTGTTTCTTCTTCTGGTACCAACACCTTTGATGCCTCAAGCAGAACCATTACTTTATCAGGCACAACAGGCACTCCTTTTGTTATTAATGTATCAGAAGTCTTTACACCTTCTACTTCAATCATTAAATACACCGGAAATTGTGTTAGCAGCTGCAACACCAATGTTGTCTCTACCACCTACTACAATCTCTATCTGGATAATGGTTCAGAAACCTTTGATGCTGCCGGAGATATTACTGTTTCTAATGTCTTTACTATTAATTCCGGAACCTTTGATGCCAAAGCCACCACCCTGACTTTGTCAGGAAGTGGCACACCATTTGTTAAGACCGGAACCTTTACGCCTTCAACTTCAAAGGTAAAGTATACGGCTGGTGGTGGTTCATTAGGTCTGGCTGGCTGGTCTTACCGAAAGTCCCACGTCATTAATTCTGCCACTAGTGCTGGGACGAATTATCAAGTGGCAATCAAAGTCTATAAGACCACTGGGACAGATGGCACTGAAAGCTACAATGGACTGACCATTGGAAAAGTTTATGTTGGAACAAATGTTAGAGACGATTTCGGAGATATCAGATTTACTGATAGTGGTGGAAGTGCTTTGCTTGATTATTGGATGGAAGAATTAACATCTGGAACTTCTGCAGTATTCTGGGTTGAAGTTACTGCCAGTCTTGAAAGTGCGCCTCAGACTATTTATGTTTATTATGGAAAGTCTGACGCAACAACAACTTCTAGTGGTACAAATACATTTCTATTTTTTGATGATTTTAACGGAGCTGCACCAGATCCTAGCGTTTGGACTGTTGGTGGCTCACCAACTTGTTCTGGTGGGATACTTAGTCTTACTCAAAATACTTCAATAATCACTAAGACAGCAACATTTGGTGCTGCTGGTGCCGCTGTTAGATGGAAAGGGGCTTCTGGTTCTTATCTTGATGATAACCAAGTTGAATTAATGGGATTTAACGATGCTGCCTTTGTTGGTAGTAACTACGTTCATTTTAACTGTGATAGAGATGAGGGTTTCAGAAAGAGAACTAGCAAAGCGGGAACCAGTACTATTGGTAATGTTATTGTGCCAAGTAATACTAATAATTATATTTGGGAAGTAGATTGGCTTACAGCCAGTTCAAGATACTCTATTGGTACAACTACTGGTACTTTGGGAGATGCAACTAATACTCCAATAGTAGCTTTGCCTATAGGTTTTTGGGAGAGAAATATCTCAGCCCACACAACAACGATTGAATGGACTCTTGTGCGTAAGTACGTTACTTCAGGCTCAGAACCAGCCCATTCAACTTGGGGAGGCGAAGAGGGTGCTACTGCTGCAACATATATTACTGCTACCACTTACAACAACCTTGAACTTTTTCCCGCAGTTGACGGAGTAACCCTTACTTTAGGAACTGCTGGTTCTCAAACCATTAATACTAATGGCTATTTAACCATAGGTGACGGGACTCACACTGGAACAATTACTGCTGATACTTATGATCCAATCTTAAATGTTGATGGCACTTTCACTATTTCAGCTAGCGGTACCTTTATTGCTTCAAACTCAGGAACCTTTACTATAGCTGGTAATTTTTCCAACTCTGGTAACTTCACTCATTCTTCAGGAACTATAACTTTTGACGGAGCAGCTCAGCAAACTCTTTCTGGCACAATGACCGGAGCTTCAGCTTTCTATAATTTAATCATTACCAATAATACAGGTACTGATCCTGATACCGATCCTTCCCTTATTTTTTCTGCTTCTGCTGCCGCAGATACAGCTACCTTTACTACTGCTTCAACCAAAGTTCGTTTCACTGCCAGCTCCACTTATACTTTTACCAATATTAATTTTAATGGTCAGGCAGTTGGAACAAGATTAGCGCTTCATTCTTCAAGCTCAGGCACTCCCTGGAACTTAGTTGTCACTGGCATCCAAACAGTTTCCTATACTAATCCAAAGGATTCAAATGCTTGTGGCGGAAATAATATAGACCCTGGTACTGGTAGCCTTGATGGAGGTAATAACAGTTGTTGGAATTTTAATCTTGCCCCGAGCATCACTTCGGTTTCCGATTCCTCTGATCCTCAGCAGGGTGGTTCTAATGTTTCTTTCGATTCGGTAGCCTCTGATGCTGATATTGGAGATACGATAAAATTATATATTTGCAAAGCTGCTGACTGCGCTAATTGCGGACCTTCTGATACTTCAAATTGTTGGGCAGTCACAGCTACGGGAGTAGCAACTAATCCTTCAGCTTCCTATGCTTGTCCTTCTTGTACGGCAGCTACAAATAATCATTGGGCAAAAGCTTGTGATAATAATAATGCTTGCTCTCCAATTATTGTTGGCGGTTCTTTCTCTTGTTTGAAAGAAAATGCTTGTCTAGAGGCAACGTCTGCCAATTGCTTTTCTACTTTTTCTACTGATGGTTATTGTTGTAATTCAAGTTGCAGTGGAACCTGCCAAAGATGCGATGCGACGCCAGGGGCTTGTACTACCAGATTAGCCGGAGATAATGTTGAATGCTACGGAGGTTATAGATGCGACGGAACCAACACTTCCTGTGTTAGTAGCGGCAACATGGGAGGCGGTAGTAGCGGGGGTAATACGGGAGGTAGTATTGCTTATCCCATAATTGAAATTCCCAAAATAATCCAAGAAATTTCGGATGAAATTTTAAAAATGGGACAAAAAGCCTTGGAACTAGGTCAAAAAATTGCCCAGCTTTTTAAACCTAAGCCTCAAATTCCGTCACCACCATTGCCTCCTGTTTCTATACCAGAGCTTCCACAATTAGTTTTTCAAGGCAAGTGGCAACTTTTATCATCTGAACCAATTCGTGAATTTGTTCTCAGTCCCTTGCCAACAGAAATTCAAACTTTGACTGAAAAATTTCCTGAGTTAGAAAAAACCCTTTCTGAACTAGATATTTCCAAGATGACTGATGTAAAAAAATTAGAAAACGTAGGATTAACTTTACCAGGAATAACTAAAAGAGTGGGGTTTATTTTGCCCTTTGGGATTCCGATTGCCAAATTATCTACCGAAGCCAAAGAGAAAATACCCACAAATATTATCTTTTGTAAAACTGGTGGAGAAAAAATAGACTTTGATATTACTCTTACTGTTGATGAGGAAGGGAAGCCCGAGCAAAAAATAAGAACTATCTCCGGTCAACCTCTAAGTTGTATTATCAAGCCTGATAACCCTGTTGAAACTATAAAGGGGTATTTGGTATTCAGATCTAGAAATGTATCTTTGGATTCTTCCCGACTTTCTCTAGCCTCTATGATAGATGCATTATTTTTTGCTGATCCAACTTTCGCTTTTTCCACAGATAAGCCAGTTGATGTTGAGGAAAAATTAGTCTTGATGGAATTTGAATATACTGATCCTGATGGCGACGGAATTTATACTGCTGAAATTAAAGCCCCGATAGTTGATGGCGAATATGAAATCCTCAGCTTTATGAATTATAAAGATCCTAATTTAGGGATGAAAGAAATAAAGCTAATTACGGCTGTTGACCCCGAAGGTTATATCTTTGAGAAATATCAAGGGAAAGAGCTGCGAATTTCTGGAGCCAAAGTCTCGCTTTACTGGTTAAATCCAGAAACAAAAGAATATGAATTATGGAAAGCGGGAGAATTTTTACAAAACAATCCTCAAATTACAAACAGTACCGGAAATTATTCTTTCCTAGTTCCTCAGGGTTCCTATTATCTTAAAATTGAAGCCCAAAATTACAAAACTTATCAAGGTGACTCATTTGAAGTGCAAGAGGGGAGCGGTGTTCATTTTAATATTGAATTAAAAAGTAGATATTGGTGGCTGAAAATTTTTGATTGGAAGGCCTTTCTCCTGATTTTAATTATAATTCTCTTGTTTTATAATTTTTATCGAGATAAAATAAGAGAAAAATTAATAAATAGAAAATATGAATAAAACAAAAATTATTTATGCCGTTATTTTAATAGCGCTTTTTATCAGTAACTTGTTTTTTATTATTCAATACAGGACCCAGAAAAAGGAATTAGAAGAAATAAAAAAACCTTTAGAAATCCGAAAGATTAATGAAAAGATTCTGAATTTTACCAGTCTTTTTATTGAGAAAGTATTAAAGGCGGAGGGAGAAGTTGACTTTGAGACAAGATTAAAATTAGAAAATGCAGTTAGAGAAATTAATGACCAGGAAATCTTGACTGAATGGCAAAAGTTTGTTGATAGTAAAACTGAGAGCGAAGCACAACAAGAAGTGAAAAATCTCCTGGAATTATTAATGAATAAAATTAAGTCTAATTGAAAAGGAAATTTTGAAAATTACTCTAAAAGTTTTAATCAATGGCTAAAAAAATAAAAGAAAAAAAGTTAATAAATCCCCCTATGATAGAAATACCGGTGCACAAAATAAAGATAAAAGTTATTGGTGTTGGCGGCGGAGGAAGTTCCATAGTTTCGGAAATAGCGTCAAGGATCTCTTTTTTGGGAAGAGATAAAATTAGTTTTATTGCTATTGATACTAATCCTAAAGCTCTAAAGCGAGTTAATCCAAAGGTTTCCCGGTTTTTCTTTGGTGAAAACATAACTCATGGTTTAGGAACAGGCATGGATCCTGAACTAGGAAAGACAGTGGCTAAGACAGAAAAGGAGAAAATTAAAAAAATATTTAGAGGAGCCGACCTTTTTATATTAATTTCTTCTTTGGGTGGAGGAACAGGTTCAGGTGCGGTGCCAGTTTTGGCTAAAATTTCAAAAGATTTCGGAAACTTAACTTATGGTATTTTTACCCTACCTTTCAAGTTTGAAGGAGAAAAGAAAATGCAAATAGCCAGAGAATCTTTGGAAAAGTTGAAACCAAGTGTTAGTGCCCTCAGTATTCTGCCCAACGAAAGAATTTTCCAGGTTATTGATAAAAAAACTCCTTTAAAAACTGCTCTTTCTGTCCTGAACAAAAGCTTGGCCGAAAGTTTAGAAAGTCTACTTGAATTAGCTTATCTTCCCGGTTTGATAAATATAGATTTTGCCGATTTAAAGGCGATTCTTAATTTTGACCCTGCTTTTAAAAAAGGAAAATTAACCTATCTTAACAGCCTTGAGATAGAGGGCAAGGATAAAGTAAACCAGGCGATAAAGAAGATAATTTCCAGTCCCCTTTATCCTTACAGCATTGAAGGAGCCCGAGGAATTTTGTTCAACATTACTGGAGAAAAAAACATTTCTTTGGCCGAAGTATCTCAAATTTCCAAAAGTATTTGCGACATAGTTAAGGGTGAAGCCAAGATTATTTTTGGGGTTTCGCAAGATAATAGTTATAAGGATAAAATAAAAATAACCCTGCTGGCCAGTGATTGCCGGTCGAAAATATTTCCTTCTGAAAAAAGCATTGAAAAAATCGGAAGTCAGATTTTGAATTTGAATAAAAAGATAAAGAAAGCCAACCGAAAAAAAATAAAAATGGAAGATAAAGCAAAAAAAAGATTTAAAATATTAACTAGGACATCAGAAATAAATACTGCTTCAGAATGGAAAAGAAAAAAAGAAAATGAACCAAGAAACGTTAATCAGGACAAAACCCGGCAAGGCGAGGGTTTTAAAATCAGGAGAAACGCTATTCAAATAAAAGAGACTGTTAAAAAAGAAGAAGAAAATAAATTAGCTAAAGAAAGATTCTGGGAAATACCAGCTTTTTTGAGAAAGAAAAATAAAAGATTTATTTTCTAGCTTTAATTATTTATGGAAATAAATATTTTTAGAAATCAAAAACTCATTCCGGAAAAAAACCAAATTAAGAAAGTCGTTATACCAATAGCGGGTTTAGGAACAAGATTTTTGCCTCTTTCTAAAATTTTACCAAAAGAGTTGTGGCCTTTGGTGGATAAACCCGTTATTCAATATATAGTCGAGGAAGCCAAAAATTCAGGAATTCGTGACATAATTTTTGTTATCTCGCCAGAAAAAAAGGTTGTTTTAGATTATTTTAAAAAATACTATCTTCAGAAATCACCCAAACTGGAAAAGACTTTAAAAGATCGGAAAAAACAGGGCTTACTAAAAGAGTTGTTAAGTTTAGAAGAATTATGCCACGATCTTAATTTTTCTTTTGTCCTACAAAAGAAACCTTTAGGTGATGGGCATGCCATTTTGCAGGCCAAAGATTTAATAGGGGACGAACCATTTGGAGTTTTGTTTGGCGACGATATTGTGGACTCAAAGACTCCTTGTTTATTACAAATTTCCAAGATTTTTAAAACCTGCCAAAAACCGGTTCTTTCTTTGCAAAGAGTGCCAAAAGAAAGACTTTCTTCATATGGAGTTGTTGGTGTTGATAAAATTGCCAATCGCTTGTTTAAAGTCAAAAAATTCGTTGAGAAACCAACCATTGAAGAGGCTCCTTCTGATTTAGCGATTGTCGGGAAATATGTTTTAACTCCGGAGGTGATTGATTATCTAAAGAAAACCAAGCCTACAAAATCTGGAGAGATAATTTTGGCCAATGCTTTGGCCAAAATGGTTGAAGATGGAAAAATGATTTATGGTTACGAATTTGAAGGGGAATGGTTAGAATGCGGAACCAAGGACGGTTGGGTTCAGTGCAATTTCCAAGTCTCGCTAAAACATCCTAAATTTTCTCCACAATTAAAAGGAATTTTAAAAAAAATAAAATATGACTGAAGTAACAAAGGATATTTTAAAAAAAGTTTATCCCGAAAGACCCCAAGACAGCAAAAAATATGATTGGGGATTATTGCTGGTTATTGGCGGATCTGAATTCTATTCGGGGTCCCCGGCCTTGTCAGCTTTGGCGGCATTCAGAGCGGGGGTTGATATGGTTAGAATTATAGCTCCAAGGAGAGCAGCTGATATTGCTGCTTCTTTCACGCCAGATTTAGTAGCTTATCCTTTAGATGGAGCGGATTTAAAAGGCGCTCATTTGGCTACTATATTGGCTCAAACCGAAGCAGCAAAAACTGTCTCATCAGGAAAAACAGCCGTAGTTATTGGCGGAGGTATTGGTAGATCAAAAGAGACGCAGCAAGTTGTTTTAAGTTATTTAGAGAAAGTTTCATTACCTGTAGTTGTTGACGCTGATGCCATCCACGCCATTTCAAAGAACCCAGAAGTAGTTTTTAAAAAACCTTTTTTAATCACGCCTCACACTTACGAATTTTTTATTCTGACAGGTAGGGAAGTATATAAACTTTCTTACGAAGAAAAAGCGAAAGTAGTTCAAGAAGAAGCAAAGAGACTGGGAACTACCATTTTATTAAAAGGCAGGATTGATATAATTTCAGACGGAGAGAGCGTTGCTTTAAACAAAACCGGAGGCCCATTCTTGGCAGTTGGCGGAACGGGTGACACTTTAGCTGGAATCGCCGGTGCTTTGCTTTCCAGAGGAGTTTCTCCTTTTGAAGCGGGTCAGGCCGCGGCTTATATTAACGGTTTAGCCGGAGAAATAGCCGGCAAAAAATTTAGAGACAGCTTGATGGCCACCGATTTAATAAATTCTATTGTTGAGGCCATAAATCCCTGATCCTTATTTTAAGAAAAACCGGAATTTTTTGAATAAAAGATGGGGTTGAAAAAACTTCAAAATTATGAAAATAAGTTTTATTTATTTTTCACGAATTTTTATCTTTCCTTTTATCAAGAATCGTATTAAAGAAATAGGTGGAAGAGAAAATTTACCGCCAGAAGAAAATTTCATTATCGCTTCCAATCATCAAAGCCATATTGATAGCTGGCTGATCATGTACGCTTTGAATGAAAGATTAAAAAAAGTGCATTTTCTTGGAGCCAAAGAAGGTATTTCAGGTTTCATTAAATTTACAACTCTTTATTATTTCGCCGAGACAATTGCCTTTGATAGAAAACATGTTAAAAGAGAAAAAGTATTAAAAAAACTGGAAGATATTATAGAAAAAGGTAGAATTGTTATTATTTACCCCGAGGGAAATTCTAACACTGAAGCAGAGCTATTGAAAGGAAAAACAGGCGTTGCCGAATTGGCTTTAAAAACAGGAAAACCAGTAATTCCTATTGGTATACATTCAGAAGAAAAAGGAAAAAATGTTATAACAATAGGAAAACCCATGTATTTCTTAAAAGGGAAAGAGCTGTTTGATAAAGCCATTAAAGATTCGGACGATTACCAATTTATCTTAAGAGAAATAACCGATCAGATTATGGAAGAGATATCAAAATTATCAAAAAAATCATATAATTTTCATCTTTAGTTAAAAATTATGAAAGATCTAATTATAATCGGCGGAGGCCCAGCTGGGATGACGGCCGGCATCTATGCCGCCAGGCAAAAAATAAATACTTTATTAATAACCAAAGAATTCGGCGGGCAAATGTCTAAAAAAGCAGTTCCCATTGAAAATTGGCCAGGTGAAAAACAGATTTCAGGTTTTGATCTTATTCAAAAATTTAAATCCCATCTGGAAAACTTTGGGATAGATATCGAAAAAGATGGAGTGGTAAAAATAGAGAAAAAGAATGAAATATTTAAAATTTCTACCGAAACAGGGAAAAATTTTGAATCAAAAGTGGTAATTATTGCTTCCGGAAACGACCCTAGGCCATTAAAAGTTCCAGGAGAAAAAGATTTTATCGGAAAGGGAGTTTCTTATTGTGCGACTTGCGACGCCCCGGTGTTCAAAAATAAAATAGTAGCCGTAATAGGTGGAGGAAATTCTGGATTTGAAACTGCTATTATGGTAGCTAAATGGGCCAAAAAAATATATATTTTGGAATTTGGGTCAGAAATCAAAGCGGATGCCGAAAATCAGGAAATAGCCAAAAAGACAGGAAAAATTGAAGTGATTCTTAATACTGCGATGAAAGAAATTAAGGGAGAAAAATTCGTTAAGGCAATAATTTATCAGGATTTAAAAACAAAAGAAGAGAAGAAATTGGAGGTTGAAGGGGTTTTTGTAGAAATTGGTTCACAGCCCTGTTCTTCTTTTGCCAGAGATTTGGTTGAATGCAATGAAAGAGGAGAGATAGGAATTAACCCAGAAACGTTTGAGACCAAAACCTCAGGCCTGTTTGCGGCTGGAGACGTAAAATCTGGAAAATATAAACAAATCGTTATAGCTTCTGGCGAAGGAGCAAAAGCAGCTTTATTCGCTAACGAATATTTAAAAAAGATTAAATGAAAATAAAATCACTAAAAGCAAGAGAAATTTTAGATTCCAGGGGTTGGCCGACAGTGGAAGCAATTCTGGAAAGTTCTAATTTTTTTTCTAAAGCAGCAGTACCTTCTGGAACCTCAACTGGAAAATATGAAGCTTGGGAATTGAGAGACGGCGGAAAGAGATATTACGGAAAGGGAGTGCAAAAAGCCGTGGATAATATCAATAAAATTATCGCTCCAAAAATCATGGGCAAGGATTCCACCAAACAAAAAGAAATAGATCGTTTTTTAATTAATCTCGACGGTACCAAAAATAAGTCACGTCTTGGAGCCAACGCAATCTTAGCTGTTTCTATGGCTGCTTGTCGGTCAGGAGCTAAAGCCCAAAACCTACCTTTATATAAATATATCGGAAAGATTTTTAATTTTAGTCCTAAACTGCCAAGTCCTTGTTTTTTAATGATAGAAGGTGCTCTTCACGCAGGGAACTCTTTGGACATTCAGGAGTTTATGGTATCCCCCCTAGGAAACTCGTTTAAAGAAAAACTTAGAGCCGGAACTGAAACTTATCATACTTTGGGAAAAATCTTGGAAGAAAACTATGGAAAGGCGGCAATTAATGTCGGTTTGGAAGGAGGTTTTACTGCACCGATGTTAAAAAATTCTGAAAAGGCCATAGATTTAATAAAAAAAGCAATAAAAGTAGCTGGATATCAGAAAGATATAAAGATTATGTTGGATGTTGCTGCCTCCTCATTTTTTAAAAACAACATTTATAAATTTGAAGGAAAAACTTTATCAAATGAAAGGTTGCTTAACTTTTATCAAAAGCTTATTAAAAAATACCCGATTTTCGCCATTGAAGATCCTTTTTCAGAAAATGACTTTAGAGGATTTAGAGAAATAAATAAACAATTAAATAAAAAGATTTTAATAGTTGGAGACGATATTTTAGTGACAAACTCTGAAAGAGTGAATATGGCTAATATCAACAAATTATGTAACGCAATGATTTTAAAGCTAAACCAAATAGGAAGTGTAAGCGAAGCTATCGAAACGGCAAAACTGGCAAAGAGATTCGGTTGGAAAATAATAGTCTCGCATCGATCCGGCGAAACCACCGACGATTTTATTTCCGATTTATCAGTGGGAATTTCAGCTGAATTTATAAAAACCGGAGCGCCGGCCCGTGGAGAAAGAGTAGTAAAATACAACAGATTATTGGAAATTGAAGAAGAACTTAAATTAAAATAAAATTATGCCCAAATTATTTTTATTAAGACACTTAAAATCACAATGGAATCTGGAAAATAGATTTTCCGGCTGGGTTGATGTTCCCTTAATGAAAGATACGGAAATAAGAGCCAAAGAGATTACAAAAAAGATATTTAAATTTAAAATAGATGCCATTTATTCCTCTCCGTTATATAGAAACCAGCGTACGGTCGGAACAATTTTAGAATTCGCCAATAAAAAATATCCCATTTTTATCCATCTTGATAAGGGAAAAATGAAAGATTGGGGGAATTTTAGAGAATTAAATAAAAATTACATCCCGGTTTATCTTTCCGAGACCCTAAACGAGAGGTATTATGGAAAATTGCAGGGTTTAAATAAGCAAGAAACAATTAAAAAATATGGAGAAAAAAAAGTTCACTTGTGGCGGCGCAGCTATGAGGTAAATCCACCAGGAGGAGAAAGTTTGAAAGACGTAATCAAAAGAGCAACCCCATTTTATCGAAAACATATTGAAGAAGATTTAAAAATCGGAAAAAATATTTTAGTTGTATCCAGTCATAATTCCTTGAGGGCAATAGTAAAATATATTGAAAAAATATCTAATAATGACATCGTCAACGTTGAGATACCGTTTGCCGGTCTAGTTATCTATGACTTAGATAAATCTTTAAAATTAAGAAGAAAGATAGTAATCTGACATTCTTTACAAACTTCTATTTTTAATATAATAAAAAATCTCATCTAAATAAATTTTTCCGGGGATTAAAGAAAAATTTTACTGCCCCAAAATAGAAATATAATATCTGTAAAAAGAAAGCTTCAAAATAGTATTAACGGCCAAAACTGGGCCGTTTTTTGTATCTTTATACCTTAATGAGCAACATTTTTATTCATAAAAGAGCAGCTTAATTATATAAGAGGTTGACAACTGATGCTATTTCTGATAATATAGGATATATATAAAAATTAATAATATAAAAATATATGAAGAAAAATTTAATAGTAACATCAATTTTAGTAATTATTGCAATCGCTTTGATTGGAGGCGGAGTTTTCTATATGAATAAAAAGAAAAATTCTAGCGGGATGTTAGCTTCAATCTCAGGAGTTATCTCTTCTCAAGAAGCCGGAAATAAAGCTATTGAATACATCAATAAGAATCTTTTACAAAGTGGAACAACCGCTTCGTTAAAAGGGATTACAGAAGAAAATGGTTTATATAAAATCACGCTAAATGTGTCGCAAAACGGTAAGGACCAAGAAGGTATTGTTTACGCTAGTCGCGATGGCAAACTTTTATTTGTTTACCCGCCAGTTGAAACAGACAAAGAAACACCTAAAGAAGAAGCAAAACAGCCAGCTAAAACTGACAAACCGGATGTTGAACTTTTTGTGATGGCTTTTTGCCCTTACGGAAATCAAGCCGAAAGCTTGATAAAACCCGTTCTTGATCTGTTAAAGGACAAAATTAGTCTCAGTCTTCATTATATTGTTGCCAAAGACGATACGGGAAAGTATAGTTCTCTTCACGGCGATCAGGAATTGCATCAGGATGTTAGAGAACTTTGCGTTGCGAAATATCAGAATGACAAATTTTGGGATTTTGTAGCTAAAATAAATGAGAAATGCACTGCCCAGAATGCTGATACTTGCTGGGAGCAAGTGGCTAAAGACTTAGGAATTGACACTCAGAAAATAAAAGATTGCCAGACAAATGAAGCCGATTCGCTTTTGGCAGCAGAGCTAGCATTAACAGAACAATTTAAAGTTTCAGGTTCTCCCACTCTGATTATTAATGGAGTGGAATACAGCGGAGAAAGGAGTTCTGAAGGTTATAAAACAGGCATTTGCGACGGATTTAACAGCGTGCCTCAAGAATGCAGCCAGACGTTAAGCGCTAGTAGTGGGACAGTGCAGGGTGGCTGTGGACAATAATATAATAGTTAGCAATATATTATGGATAAAAAATCATCTAAGACGAGAGTTTTTTCAACCCCAAGTTGCCCTTATTGTGTTACCCTGAAAGAGTTTCTAAAGCATCATAATATTGAGTTTGATGACATTGATGTTTCAAAAGATGAAAAAGCTCTGGAAGAAATGATTAATAAGTCAGGTCAGATGGGTGTTCCTGTTATTGAGATTGGAGATAAAATCGTGGTCGGTTTTGACAAAGAAAAAATAGTCAATATTTTAAACATTAAAGAATAAAAACCTATGATTAAAATTGCTATCAATGGTTTCGGGAGAATAGGGCGTCCAGTATTTAGGATAGTCTTAGATAAGCATCCAAACTTGGAAGTGGTAGCGATTAATGATTTAACACCTTCCAAAACTTTGGCCCATCTTCTAAAATATGATTCTATTTACGGTATTTTTAATAGAGACATTAAGGCAACCGATAATTCTATTTTAGCAGATGGAAAAGAATATAAAGTTTTTGCTGAAAAAGATCCGTCAAAATTGCCTTGGAATAGTTTGGGAGTTGATATTGTTTTGGAATGTACCGGCCAGTTCACTTCAGCTGAAGAAGCGAAAGTTCATATAGCAGCTGGCGCAAAAAAGGTTCTGATTTCAGCTCCCAGCGACGGTACGCCCTCATATATTCTTGGAATTAATGCCGATAAATACGATTCCAAAAAAGATAATATTGTAGATATGGGTTCTTGCACTACAAATTGTTTGGCGCCGGTCGCCAAGATTCTCCATGAAAATTTCAAGATTTTGAAGGGTTTTATGACTACTTGCCATAGTTACACCAATGACCAGAAACTTTTGGATTTATCCCATAAAGATTTAAGAAGAGCGCGAGCTGCAGCTATAAATATAATTCCGACTTCAACTGGAGCGGCCAAAGCTATAGGAAAAGTTTTGCCGGACCTGGAAGGTAAATTGGACGGCATTGCTTTTCGGGTTCCGACTCCGACAGTCTCAATACTGGATTTGATTTGTTTAGTGAAAAAAGAGACTAATGCAAAAGAAGTCAATGAGGTTTTCAAAAAAGCGGCAGCCAAAAAGGAATTCCAGGGAATTTTCAAAGTTGAAGAAGCACCTTTGGTTTCCAGTGATTACATAGGGAATTCTTATTCTTCTATTGTTGATGCGCCTTTGACTATGGCAAAAGAAAATCTAGTTAAAGTTGTGGCCTGGTATGATAACGAATGGGGTTATGCTTCTAGATTAGCTGAATTTGCCGAATTTATCGGAAATAAGCTTTAATTTTTTTGAGAAGCGCCATCCCACAGGGATGGCGCTTTCATTTCAAAAATTTTCGTTATATAATAATTGATACATAATAACTAAATTTTTAAGATATATGATTAAAGAAGACAACCTCTATTTTCCGACAAAAGAAATAAAAGCAAAAGCTTGGGTTAATGACGAGAAAATTTATGAAGAAGCTAAGAAAGATCCGATTAAATTTTGGGAAAAATTGGCAGAAGGAGTCTCTTGGAGAGAGAAATGGAAAAAACCATTTGAACACAACCCCCCTTATTTTAAGTGGTTTTCAGGAGGGAAACTTAATATAGCTGAAAATTGTCTAGATAGGAACTTAGAAAAAAGAAAAGACAAAATTGCCTTAATCTGGGAGCCAGAGCCATTGGAAGAAAAGCCAAGAGTCTTGACTTATTACGATCTTTTTTGCGAAGTTAATAAATTCGCCAATGCTTTAAAAAAACTGGGAGTGAAAAAAGGTGATAGAGTGGGAATTTATTTGCCCATGATTCCGGAAGTAATAATTTCAATGTTGGCCTGTGCCAGAATCGGCGCAGTTCATGCAGTTGTTTTTTCAGCTTTCAGCCCCAATGCTTTAAAGACCCGACTTCAGGATTCGGGAGCTAAAGTTTTAGTAACAGCTGATGGATATTTCAGAAAGGGAGAGGCCATAAATTTAAAAAATAATGCTGATGAAGGAATAAAAGAAACGGAAGTCAAAAAAGTTGTTGTTGTTAAAAGAACAGGCAGCCAAATAAATTTTGAAAAAGGTAAGGATTTTTGGTGGCAAGAATTAGTGGAAGGAGAGAAAATAGAATGCGAATCGGAAATTATGGATTCAGAGGATCCACTTTTCATACTTTATACTTCAGGCAGTACCGGAAAACCAAAAGGATGCCAGCACGTAACCGGAGGTTATACTGTCCAATCTCTGTGGACGACAAAATGGATTTTTGATTTGCACGATGAGGATATTTTTTGGTCAACAGCCGATATCGGCTGGATTACCGGCCACACTTATAGTTGTTATGGGCCTTTATTATGTGGAGCCACTTTTGTGATTTTTGAAGGTTTATTAATTTTTCCGACTCCTGATAGATGGTGTCAGGTTATTGAAAAACACAAAGTTACTGTTTTTTATACGGCACCGACAGCCATAAGAATGTTTGAAAAATATGGAAAAGAAGTTTTTGAGAAATACAAATTTGAAACTTTAAGATTATTGGGTTCAGTAGGGGAACCCATAGATGAAACTGCCTGGAATTGGTATTTTCAGCAAGTCGGGAAAGAGAGATGTCCGATAGTTGATACTTGGTGGCAGACAGAAACTGGCGGAATTTTGATTACTTCTTTGCCAGGCCTTGGGCCTTTTAGAGCTTCTTTTACTGGCCTTCCTTTCCCGTCAATTAAGGCGGAAATTTTTGACGATAAAGGTAAGCCCTGCAAAGCTGAAGAAGAGGGAAATTTAGTTATTTTACCTCCATTTTCACCTGGATTGCTAAGAGGAATTTACAAAAATCCCCAAAAATATATAGAGACTTATTGGAGTCAGTATGGAAATAAAATTTATTTTACTTCAGACGGCGCTTTTAAAGACAAAAATGGATTAATCAGAATAATCGGCCGAGTTGACGATGTTATAAAAGTGGCAGGCCACAGAGTGGCTACTGGAGAAATGGAAAGTGTTGTAAACTTACATCCAAACATCGTTGAATCTGCAGTAGTGGGAATACCTGATGAAATAAAAGGAGAGGTTCCTATTGCTTTTGTCATTCCAAAAGTTCTAAAACCAGATCAGGATTTAAAAACCGAAGTAGTGGCTAAAATCAAAAAAGAAATAGGTCCGATTGCCTTACCAAAAGACGTTTATATTGTTGAGGATTTGCCGAAAACCAGGTCAGGAAAAATAATGCGAAGAATATTAAAAAGACTATTTACTGGTGAAGAGCTAGGAGACTTATCAACTTTGGCTAACCCAGAGATTGTTGAGGGATTAAAAAAGTCTATAAAAAAATGAGAGAGAAGACACAAAGAAATTAATTTTAAAATAAATAATAATAAAATAAAAATATATGAAAGATAGAGAAAAAAAATTAGTTCTAAAATTCAGTGAAATCTCGGCTAAAGATGTGCCGCTGGTCGGAGGAAAAAATGCTTCTTTGGGCGAGATGTTTAATCAATTAACCCAAAAAGGAGTAAAAATTCCTGATGGTTATGCCATAACTTCGGAAGCTTTCTGGTATTACTTGAGATTTAATGAAATTGATAAAAAATTAAAAGAGATTTTCAAAAAAATCAACCGGAATAATTTAAAATCCCTTCAAGAAGCAGGAAAAGCGGCCCGCCAATCAATTTTAAATGCCAAATTTCCTCCGGACCTAGAAAAAGAAATTCTGGATAATTACAGATGGCTTTCAAAAAAATACGGCCAAAAAGCGACCGATGTTGCTGTCAGGTCTTCAGCTACGGCCGAAGATTTAGCTGACGCTTCTTTTGCCGGTCAGCACGAGAGTTTTTTGAATATAAAAGGAGAAAAAGAGGTGCTAACTGCTACTAAAAAATGCATAGCTTCTTTGTTTAACGACAGAGCTATTACTTATCGAAGAGAAAAAGGATTTGATGATTTAAAAATTGCCCTTTCTGTCGGTATCTTAAAAATGGTCAGATCTGATCTAGGTTCAGCTGGAGTAATGTTCACTCTTGATACTGAAACAGGATTTCCTAACGTTGTTTTAATAAACTCGATTTGGGGAATAGGAGAAATGATAGTCAAGGGAAAGATTACGCCCGACGAGTTTTACGTTTTTAAACCCACGCTGAAGAAGGGCTTTAAATCAATAATAATTAAAAAACAGGGAAGAAAGAATATAAAATATATTTATTCAAAGAAAGGAGGGTTAAAAGAAGTAGATGTCCCTCAAAAAGATCAGATTGTTTATTCCATAACCGATAATGACGTTTTAACTTTAGCCAGATGGGCAGTAATTATTGAAAAGCATTACAAAAGGCCGCAAGATATTGAATGGGCAAAAGATGGTTTAACAGGAGAATTATTTATTGTTCAATCAAGACCCGAGACCATATACGCCACTGAAAAAAATAAACTTTACGAAGAATATAAAGTTACAACAAATAAAAAGCCAATAGTAAACGGCATTGCAATTGGAAACAAAATCGGGCAAGGAAAGGTAAGGGTTATTCCCAATGTCGCCCAGATTCGTCAGTTCCAGAAAGGCGAAGTTTTAGTGACTAAAATGACTGATCCCGACTGGGTAAGTATTTTTCCTTTAGCTTCGGCAATTATCACCGATGAAGGAGGAAAAACTTGCCATGCGGCAATAGTTTCCAGAGAATTAGGAGTACCTTGCATCGTTGGCACAAAGAATGCCACCAAGGTTTTAAAAACTGGCGAGATTGTTACTGTTGATTGCACTCAAGGGTTAAAAGGAAGAATATTTTCTGGAAGAGTTCCATTTAAGATTAATAAATATGATCTAAGCGGAATACCAAAAATAAAAAAGACTTTAAAAAGCAAAATAATGATGAACGTCGGAGCTCCAGAAATTGCTTTCAAGAATTCCTTTTTGCCAAACGACGGAGTAGGTTTAGCCAGAATTGAATTCATTTTAGCTGAAAAAATAAGGATTCATCCTTTGGCGCTTTATCACTTTGATCACCTAAAGGATAAAAAGCTAAAAGAAAAGATAGAAGAGCTGACTTTTGAGTACAAAAATAAAAAAGACTATTTCGTCAAAGAACTAGCTGAGGGAATGAGCCAGATTGCCTCTGCTTTTTATCCTAACCCAGTTATAATCAGAATGTCTGATTTTAAGACCAACGAATACAAAAACCTTATCGGTGGAGCAGGTTTTGAAGGAGAAGAATCGAACCCAATGTTGGGATTTAGGGGAGCTTCCAGATATACTGACCCCAGTTTTAAACCAGCCTTTGAAATGGAGTGCAAAGCTTTAAAAAGAGCTAGGGAGGAATTCGGTCTTAAAAATATCTGGGCCATGGTGCCATTCTGCCGAACAGTAGAAGAAGGGAAAAAAGTTATAAATTTGATGAAAGAATATGGATTAGAGAAAGGAAAAGATGGCTTGAAAATCGTGGTGATGTGTGAAATTCCTTCCAACGTTATTTTGGCTAATGAGTTTTTGCAGATTTTTGATGGTATGTCTATAGGTTCAAACGATTTAACTCAACTGACTTTAGGTCTGGATAGAGACAATGGCAGTCTTGCTTATATTGGTGATGAAAGAAACGCGGCGGTAAAAGAGCAGATAAAAAAGATTATAAAAATCTGTCGGCAGAAAGGAAAATACATTGGAATTTGCGGGCAAGCTCCTTCTGATTTTCCTGAATTCGCCGCCTTTATAATGAAAGAGGGGATAGGTTCCATGTCTTTAAATCCTGATACGGTAGTTAAGACAATTTTGAGCTTAGCTAAAATCAAAAAATAAGTTATAATATTGAAAAGAAACCTTTTTAGTATTATATGAATCTAGATAATTACCTAGAGAAAAACGGTTGCTCTAAAGAATTACGCAATCTAATTCAGGTGTTTGTTGACCAATTAAAGCCTATAAAAGCTGAATTTTTAGGAGGCGACAGAAAGACTGGCAGTTATAACATATATGGAGAAGAACAGATCAAGCTGGATAAGCGAGCAAATGAGATATTACTTTTGGCTTTACGTAATTCGAGAATGGTAAAACAAGCAGGAAGTGAAGAAGAAGACGAGGTAATAAAAATGGATTCTAAAAAAGGTCATTTTGGAGTGACTATTGATCCCCTTGATGGTTCATCCTTAATTCCTACTAATCTGGCTATTGGAATTATCGTCTCTATTTACGAAAACGGCGATATAATGAGCGGGCTTAAAAATATAACCCAGGCTTTTTATATTTTATTGGGACCTTTGACTCTTATGGTGTTTGCCGATAAAAGCGGAGTGTCTCAATTTGTCTATAATGAAAAAGGATTTTTTGATTTAGTAAAAGAAAAAATAGTAATTCCTGAAGGTAAACTGTATTCTCCAGGTGGTCTTAAAAAAGAATGGATAAATGCTCATCGAGATCTGATTAATACTTTGGAAGAGAATGGTTTCAAACTTAGGTATAGTGGTTCTTTTGTGCCTGATTTTCATCAGGTTTTAGTTTATGGAGGTATTTTTTCTTATCCTGCTCTTATTGATAAACCCAGTGGCAAGCTTAGGTTACTGTTTGAAGTAGGACCTATGTCTTTTATCGCTGAAAAAGCAGGGGGAGCAGCTACTGATGGTAAGAATCGCATTCTCGATACTATTCCCAGTAAAGTCGATCAAAGATCTCCGCTGTATATCGGTTCAAAAGGATTAATAGAAAAAATAAAAATAGGAAACTAACTTAAAATGAAATTTTCCAGTATAGAAAATATTAAAAAATCTCTTAAAGATATAGTAAAAATTGTTTCTGAGAAAGAAATAAGAATAATAAACGAAACCAAATTAATAGATAGTTTAATTGATATTTTAGTTTTTGAAGCTACTTTTAATCCGGATAAAGACGTAGTGAATTTTTGTCGTCAGCTAATCAAAAATATAACCATAAAACAAGGAATCTTTTTGGGTTCAATTTATGAATTCTATAAAAAAAAGGCCAAAGATAATAAAAAAGTTACTATTCCAGCAATTAATGTAAGGGGCATGACTTATAACACAGCTCGAGCAATATTCGAAGCTGCCAAAAAGGATAAGGTGAGTTGCTTAATACTGGAGATTGCGAAATCAGAAATAGAATATACTGGCCAGAGGCCTGCCGAATATGCAACTAGTATTTCTGCCGCAGCGATAAAAGAAGGCTATCAAGGCCCTTTATTTTTGCAGGGCGATCATTTTCAGATAAACGCCAATAATTATAAAGAAAATCCAGTAAAAGAAAGAGAAAAAATTAAGGGTTTAATCCGCGAAGCAATAGAAGCTGGATTTTACCAGATAGATTTGGATATGTCTACTTTGGTTGATTGGTCAAAAACCAATTATGACGCTCAGCAAAAGATTAATTATAAAGAAACTGCGCTTTTAACTGCTTATGTGCGAGATTTGGAAAAAGAACTTGGGTTAAACAAGCTTAGTATAGTAATTAATTTAGGAGGAGAGATAGGCGAAATAGGTAAAGGAATTAAAGGGAGAAATAGCATAACTGAAGACTTGAGGGCTTTTATGGCAGGATATCAGAAGGAACTAGCTCTTTTAAGTAAAGAAAAAGGGTATCAGCTAGAAGGCATTACCAAAATTGCTGTCCAATCTGGAACTCAACATGGCGGAATAAGAGACGAAAAAGGAAATGTGATTAAAAAAATAAAAGTAAGTTTTAATACGTTAGCTGAGCTTGGAAAGATTGCCAGAGAACAGTATGGGCTAGCAGGAGTTGTCCAACATGGTGCTTCTACTTTAGATCCCTGCTGTTTTGTTTTATTTAGAGGAGAACCAGCACCCAAGGGGTTTAATATTTCTAAAGAACTTTTAAACAAGGAAAATGCTAAATTGTTATCAGAGAATCCCGTTGCCGAAGTCCATCTAGCCACCGCTTATCAAGATACTATTCTTGATCATCCTCTTTTTCCAAAGGAATTATCTGATAGAATAAAAAAATGGGTTTTGGAAAATTATCCTCCTAAAGAGGGAGAAGATAAAGAAAAAGCTTATATAAGTAATCGGAAAAATGCTTGGGGAAAATTTAAATTTGAGCTTTGGAGTTTGCCTTCAGAGATTCAAGATGGGTTGCGTAATACCTTTGTTAAACAATTTTCCGAAGATGTATTCAAAAATTTAGGCGTCCAGAAATTCAGCTTTTAGTAATAACACCTTGCATTTTTTTAATTTTTGATGTAACTTTAAAATACAGGGATTTATAATTAGAAGATAATTTTAATATAAATCTAATGAATAAAAAAAATACAGTAGCCTCCGTATTTTTAATCATATTAATAGTATTTATTTTTTGGCAGTTTTCCAAAAATTTAAATAAATATTTAAGATATTCAGTTGCTTCGGTTTTGATTTATACTGAAAAGAATGAATATCTTGGGGGAGAAAATTTAAAACTCAAAATTGTGAATAATTCAGGTGGAACACTTTGTTTTTCTTCTTGTTATCCTTATTTTCTTGAAAAAAAAGAAAAAGATTGGGAAGGCTATAAGTATGTTGAATGTGATCGTCCTAATACCCATGATGGGTGCATTGAAAATAAAGAGATAAAAGCATTTGAGTTGGCGCTGCCCAAAGAAATAGCAGTTGGTCTTCACAGAATAGTAGTTCCAGTTTGTAATAATTGTAAGCTAGGCGAGGTTTTTAAAGAAGGCCAAAGAATTTATTCTAATGAATTCTTAATCAAGTAATTAATTATATTGAAAGGTTCAATTTAGAAATTAAAAATAGTGAATAAATTATAAAAGTTATGCCAAAAGTAATTCAAGAAAGAGAAAAATGTATTGGTTGCGGTTCATGTGCCGCTTTGTGTCCAAAATATTGGGAGATGGCCGAAGATGGAAAGTCTAGGCTTTTGAAATCAACCCAGAATGGGGAAGGAAATTTTGAGTTAGAGTTAGCAAATATTGAGTGTAATCAAGAAGCAGCCGATTCTTGTCCAGTACAAATAATTCACATTGAAAAATAAGCCTCTAAGGTAAAAGGTTTTGATTAGAGGCTTTCTTATTTCCGTAAAATTTTTTAATTTCCTAAGGATCTATGTTAACTATATCCGCAAAAATTAGAAAAGCAACCGAAAAGAAGGTTAAGGCGTTAAGGAATAAAGGTATTATACCCGCTGTTTTATATGGTCCAAAAACCAAAAATACTCCTATAGAAATTAATGCTAAAGAATTCGAAAAAATATTCAAAGAAGCAGGAGAAAGCTCACTTATTTCTCTTGAGGTTGAAGGAAAAAAAGAAAAAGCGATAGTACTAATCCACGATTTTAAAAAAGAGCCATTAGCAGGAAAGATTATTCACGTTGATTTTTACCAGCCGGCTCTCGACAAAGAAATTGAAGCCCACGTTGCCTTAGTTTTCGAGGGTGAAGCTCTGGCAGTCAAAGAATTAGGAGGTACTTTGGTCAAAAACTTCTCTGAAATTGAAGTTAAGGCCCTCCCACAGAATCTTCCAAAAGAAATTAAAGTTAATGTCTCAGTTCTAAAAACATTTGAAGACAATATTTTGATTAAAGATTTGCCTCTTCCGTTGGGAGTTAAAGTTATGAAAAAACACGCTGAAGAAATCGTTGCTTCAGTTACTCCGCTAGAAAAAGTTGAAGAAGAATTAGAGAAACCCATTGAAGAGAAAGTGGAAGAAGTGGAGAGAGTGGAAAAGAAGAAGAAAGAAGAGGAGGGCGTGGAGGAAGTGGAGGCAGGGGCCAAAACAGGAGTTAAAGAAGAGAAAAAAGAAGAAACTAAAGGAAAATAAATTTGATTTATTATTATCTCAATTTAAACCGCCTGATTAAGAAAATTAGTCTAATTTTTGAATTGTTTCTGTTACTATTGATTTTTTCTTTTTTTGTTTCCATTGATTACGAGACGGTTTTTGCCCAAGAACTTCCTCAAGCCGAACTCGAATGTGCGAGCAAAGAGGAGTGCGAGGCGATATTGAGAAATTATGAGGAAGAGATCGCTAAATACGAGGACAGCATAAGTAAGACTCAAAAAGAAAAAGACACATTATCGAACAAGGTCTCCATTTTAAAAAATAAGATAAAAAAATTGGAGCTTCAAATTTCCCAGAGCAATCTAATGGTAAAGGATTTGACACTGCAATTAAAAGATACAGAAGGCTCAATTGAAAAAAATTCTTTAAAAATTGAAGAGAAAAAAGACAATTTATCTATTATCATGCGTTCAATTTACGAAGAAGATCAAAAAAGTCTTGTTCAGATTTTGCTTTCCGAAAATCAGCTATCCGGTTTTTTTGATAATCTGATGAATTTGGAAAATTTAAATTACAAAAATAAAGATCTCTTGAAGGAAATAAAAAATCTAAAAAATTATTTGGAAGATCAAAGAGATTCTTTAGATAAAGAAAAACAAGACCTGCAAAATCTTTTAGAGATGCAACAACTTCAAAAGCAAGAGAGTGAAACTACAAAGAAAACTCAGGAAACTCTCTTGGAAAAGACAAAAGGCAAAGAATCAGAATATCAAAAGCTTCTTAAATCAACACAAGAAAAAGCAGCCCAAATCAGGGCTAGAATTTTTGACTTAATAGGCATACCTCAGGCACCGACTTTTGGCGAAGCCTATGATTTAGCTAAATATGTAGAGAGTGCTACTGGGATACGACCTGCATTTTTGTTGGCGGTTTTAACACAAGAATCAAATATTGGAAAAAATGTCGGTCAATGTTTTTTAACTAATACAACTACTGGAGAGGGAAAGAAAATCCAGACCGGAGCCAAAGCGCCACGAACAATGAAGCCCGGGCAGAACATTTCGGCCTTTTTACAAATCACTCAAGAACTAGGAAGAGATCCTCTAAATACTCCTGTTTCTTGTCCAATGAGCTTTGGCTGGGGAGGGGCAATGGGGCCCGCCCAGTTTATTCCTTCCACTTGGATGTTGTATATGAACGGAGTCAAAGCCATTACCGGCACTGCTGACCCTTGGAGTATAAGGGATGCCTTCGTTGCCTCTGCTCTCTATCTGAAAGATAAAGGCGCTGACTCCCAAGTTTATAAAGACGAATGGGGTTCAGCTATAGCTTATTTTGCTGGATACGTTAATCTAAGATACAGATTTTATGGAGATTCGGTAATGTCTATGGCAACTAAATATGAAAGCGACATAAAGGCAATAGAATCAAATCTTGGATATAAAAATTAAAATCTAAAAACTAAAATCCGCAACTATCAGTCGCGGATTTTAGTTTTCTTTTAAATTATCTCTTAAATCTTCAATAATCTGATCCATTTTTCCATTCATAATTTCTTCTATGTTACTCCAGCTTTTTTTAATTCGATGATCGGTTATCCTGTCCTGGGGGAAATTATAAGTTCTGATTTTCTCTGCTCTCTTTGCCCAGCCGATTTGGGTTTTTCTTGTTCCCGAAATTTCTGCTTCTTCTTCAAATTGTTTTTTCTCTAAAATTTTTGCCTCTAAAATAACTAAAGCATTTTGCTTATTTTGAGGCTGGCTTCTTTCAGTTTGGGAGGTTACTACTAATCCAGTTGGTAAATGAGTGATCCTTATCGCTGATTCGGTTTTATTGACATATTGGCCGCCGGCACTTGAAGCGCGATAGGTATCTATTTTGAGATCCTGAGGACTTATTCTAATCTGGGCCTTTTTAGGTTTTTGTAAAACGGCAACCGAAACGGTTGAGGTGTGAATCCGGCCACCTTTTTCCGTTACTGGTATCCTTTGAACCCTGTGGACTCCTCCTTCATACTTCATATGAGAAAAAACATTTCCATTGTTTAATTCAAAGATGATTTCTTTAAATCCGCCCAGTTCAGTCTTTCTTGAATCCAGAGTTTTTAGCTTCCATTGTTGGGACTTGGCGTATTTTGAATACATCCTAAAAAGATCAGCCACAAATAAACTTGCTTCTTCGCCTCCGGTCCCTGCTCTGATTTCTAGAATAACGGACTTAGGTTCTTCTATTTTGTCGACGCCTTTTCTCAATAAATTTTCAATCTCTTTTTCCAGTTCAATCTCTTCTCTTGATAGATCATTTAACTCGCCTTCGGCCAAATTGGATAGTTCGTCGTCTTCTTTGGCGGAAATTATCGCCCTATTTTCCGCAATTCTATTTTTTAGTTCCTTAAGTTGTTCAAATTTTTCCATCACTTTTTCCAGAAAATTTTTTCTCTTACTAACTTTTTCAAATTTTTCCCAATCAGAAATCAACTCAGGGCTACTGAGTTGTTGCATTAAAGAATCATACTCCTTTTTTATGAGCTCAATTTCTTTCTCAGTCATGATGAAAAATCAGGGCAATAGTTTAGGCTTTTTTTGCCTTTTTCTTTAGCTCTTCTTTTTTTGCTAATCTTTTTCTGAATTTTTCCACTCTTCCGGCTACGTCAGTAATTTTTTCCTTTCCGGTATAAAAAGGATGGCATTTCGAACAAATTTCAACTTCGCTGAATTCTTTTGTTGAACCAACAGAAAAAACATTCCCGCAAGCGCATCTTACTTGAGCTTTTTCATGATATTTTGGATGTATATCTTTTTTCATGGAGTATTTTTATTTTAGCAGATTTCAAGCTAAAAATCAACCTTTTATATCTAATCTTGGTATTTGTTCTTGCCTAAAGATTTATTATATGATATTATAATAACATTGAACTTATGGCAAAAGAAGAAAAATCAAAAAAAGATTTCGGCATAAACGTTGATGAGATGGCAAAACTTGGCATTCAGTTTGGCCACCAGACTTTCAGGATTCATCCTAAAATGAAGCCCTATTTAGCTGGCTCAAGAAACGGCATTCATATTATTGACTTAAACCAGACCGCGAAAAAGTTAGAAGAGGCACTAAAATTTATTCATAGTACCATAGCTGATGGTAAAACATTGCTTTTGGTTGGGACAAAGATTCAGATCAAGGATTTAGTGGAAAATACTGCCAAGGAATGCGGTCTTCCTTATGTTTCCGAAAGGTGGCTTGGCGGAACTTTTACCAATTTTGAAGTAATGCAAAAAAGAATTCAGCTTTTCAAAGATATTGAAAAGAAAAAGAAAGAAGGGGGACTGGAAAAATATACCAAAAAGGAAAGAGCAAAAATTGATGAAGAGCTTAAAGAATACGAGATTAAATTTGGAGGAATAAAAAATTTAGAAAAACTTCCAGACGTAATTTTTATTCTGGATATGAAGAAAGACGAAATAGCCATCAAAGAAGCAAAAATGAAGAATATAAAAGTTATTGGTATTAGCCATACCAACACCAATCCGGATTTAGCTGATTATTTTATTCCAGCCAACGATGATTCGCGTTCTTCTATTGAGTATATATTGGGAAAAGTAAAAGAAGTAATTTTAGACGCAAAAGAAAAAGTTAAAGTTCAAAAATAATATGGTTTCAATTGATAAAGTAAAACAACTTCGTGAAGAAACCGATGTATCGGTAACTGAATGCAAAAAGGCCTTAGTCCAGGCAAATGGAGATTCAGAAAAGGCAAAAGAAATTTTAAGAAAATGGGGTCAGGATTTAAGTGGAAAGCGAGTGGAGCGAGAAGTAAAACAAGGCATAATTGAAGCTTATATCCACCCTAACAAAAAAGTTGGGGTTTTAGTTGAACTCCGTTGCGAATCGGATTTTGTAGCTAGGTCAGAAGAATTTCAAAAGATGGCTCACGAAATATGCCTTCAAATAGCGGCTATGAAGCCATTGTTTTTAAAAAAAGAGGCTATCCCCGATAATTTCTTAGATGGTGAAAGAAAGATTTATGCGGAACAATTTAAAGATTCAGGCAAACCGCAAAAGATAATTGATCAGATTATTGAGAATAAATTAAAAAAATACACAGAGGAAATATCTCTCTTGTCGCAAAATTGGATAAAAGACGAAGCCAAAACTATCAAAGATTTAATTGACGAATATATTGCCAAAACTGGTGAAAATATAGTTTTAAGAAACTTCTCAAGATTTGAGATTTAAGAATCTCTAAATTATGCTAGAGTTAATTGCTATAATTATTTTTTTGGGCAGTGTTTTTGGAATAGTTGTTATTTTAATGAGAAAAATACCGGTTTTAGCTGAAATGCCGCAGGTGGCGGAGGGACAGAGAAAAGAAAGTTTTACCTCAAAAATAAAAACTGGATTTAAGAATTTTCCTATAATCAGGGATATTTATTCTGGAATTTTGTTGCAAAAAACACTTTCTAAAATTAGAGTTTTGACTCTAAAATTAGAAAGTAAAACAGCTGCTTGGCTTCAGAAAATAAGAGTAAAATCTCAAACAGAAAAAGATAAAGCCAAAGACAATTATTGGACCGAAGTAAAGAATGAAGTAAAGAGTGAAGTAAATATTCCAGCAAAGAACGATTCACAACTGCCTTCTAACAATAATGAGCAGAAAAAGATTCAATAACTTCGCCGAGGTAGCTCAATGGCAGAGCAATTGTTTTGTAAACAATAGGTTGGGGGTTCGAATCCTCTCCTCGGCTTATAGAAGTCCGAAACATTCTGGCTCGGGCTTTTTTATTTGATTGTGGATAACTGGGCAAATTTATTCTTGAAAACTAATGACAGAATAGTAAAATATTATAATCACAATAAAATGAGGTTTGAAAATGGCAGAAGAACTTTGTTCTTATTGTGGAGGCACCTTAGAAAAATGTAATTGCAGTCTTGAACGAAGAGGAGAAACTGCTGAACAATTTGAATTGAAGCTTAGGCAGGCGCCAAAACGCATAAGAGAGACCGTGAATAAGCAGCGTTTCTAAAATCCGTAATGGGCTAGTACAAAAATTGTACCCGCCCTTTTTATTCTTCGCGGCCTTAATATTGTGCGACATTATAATGGGTGTTTGAGCTTTTGGGAAAATAAATATAAAATTAAATAACATGAAAAATATTTTTAAATTTTTAATTAGTATAATTATTTGCGAAATAACGGGTTTAATAGGTGCATTTTTCACAACGCCAAAAATTAATACCTGGTACGCAAAACTAAATAAACCATCATTTACACCGCCAGGTTATTTTATAGGATTAATCTGGAATATTTTATTCTTTCTGATTGGCATTGCTTTGTATTTAGTCTGGTCAAAAAATTGGACCATTGAGGTTTTGTCTGAAAACCAGAAAAGAAAGGCCTGGAATCGGTTTTCGGAAAAATTATGGTTTGGATCCTGGAAAGAAGAAAACACTATGGCAATTTTTTTCCTTCAGCTTTTTCTGAATATTTTATGGTCAGTAATATTTTTTGGCTGGCAATTACCGGGCTTCGCTTTTTTTGAATTGATAATGCTTTGGTTTGCCATATTATACACGATTGTCAATTTCTACCGTATTTCCAGAACTGCGGCCTATCTATTAATTCCTTATATTCTTTGGGTTTCCTTTGCCGGTTTTTTGAATTTCACAGTTTGGAGAATGAATTAAGATAAAATTTTAAAATCCATAAAGTGATTTTTTATTTTACCTACCGCATTCTTTTTATGAGCGTTGTAAAAATTGCCCTTTGGGCGATTTTTTGCTAGAATAGGTAATATGGTAGAAAAACAGTTTGAAGTTTGCATAAGAGCAATTATCCAGCATCAAAATAAAATTTTAGTTTGCTGGCACAAAAAGAAGGATTATTGTTTTTTTCCTGGTGGGCATTTGAAGTTTGGTGAAAGTATTCCCCATTCTCTTTCAAGAGAAGTAAAAGAGGAATTAGGCATTATCGTTAAAAAATATAAATTTATTGGTATTATTGACAATGTTTTCATAGAGAATAGGCAGAAACATCATGAAATAGATTTAGTTTTCGACGTCAAAGTCAACAGGATAAGTCAAAAAAGCAAGGAAAAACATCTCAACTTCATTTTATTTGATAAAAATAGGTTTTCTAAAGAGAAAATTCTGCCAATAGCTTTGCAGAAAAATATATTAAACTGGCTAAAAAATGGAAATTTTTTCTGGGCAAGCCAAATTTGTAATTAAAAAAATATGACACTTCAAAACTTAAAAGAAGCAAGATCAATAGAAATTTTATTTTATTCAATCGCCGCTTTTATATTAATTATTCTGATAAGGGTGTCGGGCAATCTAGTTTCCGTATTATTGTCATTTTTATCTCTAGTATTACTTATCTTGGTGATAATTAAGCGTAGTAAGGAAAAGAAACAAAAGAGAGGAATGAAAGATGAAGAAATTAAATCTGAAGAGCCAAAAGTGGAAACCGATCCAACTGAGATGGGAGGTAAATCTGAAAAATAAAATAATAAAAAAGGATTAATTTCAACCAAAAACAGGGCTCGCGCCCTGTTTTTGTAATAATAACTGTTTTACCAATTATCTTCACGTCTGCCACGGTTTGGTCTTCCGCCACCGCGACCGCCACGATTGAAATCTCTCCTTGGAGGGCGAGCTTCCATCGGTCGGGCTTCAGCTACCGTAAGAGTGCGTCCTTCCATTTCTTTTCCGTTCCAGAGTTCAATCCCTTTTGCAGCTTCTTCATCAGTGGACATCTCCACAAATCCAAATCCTTTTGATCGGCCAGACATTTTGTCCATAATAATCGTCGCTGATTCCACAGTTCCGGCTTGGCCGAACATTTCTTTTAACTTATCTTCGGTTGTACTGTAAGGCAAACCGCCAACGTATAATTTTTTAGCCATGATTCACTATTTCCTTATATGATTTATGTTTGTAAGTCGACTCTTTCTCTTTTTGATTTCTACTACTTACACTAATTCGTATAAGGAAAGAGAAAACCTATTGAGAAAGCTTACAATAATAGTATACACTATTCTAAGGCAAAAGTCAAAAAACTCTGAGGACGGTTTTTTTCTTTCAAAATTTTGTTATAATATATTTATGGCAGAAGTTATTCTAGTTGATGAAAATGATAATCCAATTGGTAGAGAAGAAAAAATAAAAGCTCACGAGATGGGAAAACTCCACAGGTGTTTTTCAATTCTTATCTTTAATCCAAAGGGTGAGTTACTCATTCAACAAAGAGCAAAATTCAAGTATCATTCTTCCGGACTCTGGAGTAATACTTGTTGTTCACATCCCAGACCCAATGAAGATTTAAAAACAGAGGCTAAAAGAAGATTGAAAGAAGAAGTAGGAGTAGATTGTGATTTAAAAGAAATATTTACTTTCATCTACAAAGCAAAAGTTGGGGCCTTGATTGAGCATGAATTTGATCATGTTTTTGTTGGAAGATTTAATGGTACCCCCAGAGTTAACCCAAAAGAAGTGCAGGATTTAAAATGGGTCAATCTTAAAAAGTTAGAAAAAGATATGAAAGAACATCCTCGAAAATATACTTTTTGGTTCAAAAAAATACTTGATCTTTATGGGAAACAATCTAAAAAATTATCTTAGGTTTTTGCGGATTAAAGATTGGCGGGGATATTTTTTAACTGCCTTATTCGGATTTATGATTTCAAAGTGGTTTTTATTTCCTTTAAAAGAAATTATTATTTTTTGGATAATTATCATATTGTTTCTAGCTTTTGGTTTTTCAGTTAATGATTGTTTTGATACAAAAGAGGATAAATTGCAAAAATATAAGAAAAACTCCATTGTAACTAAAGAAATTAGTTTAAAGAAAGGCCTGTTTTTTTCAATTTCTTTGGCAATTTTAGGTTTAGCTTTATCAATAAGATTTGGCTTAGAAGTCTTTATACTTTCCTTAGTAGCTATCCTTTTAGCTTTTTTTTACTCAGCTCCTCCTTTCAGATTAAAATCAAAGCCTTTTCTTGATTTGCTTTCCCACGGTTTATTTGCTGGAACCCTTATTTTTTTCTTTCCTATCCTAGTTTTTAATAAAAATCTAGAGCCCCTACATTATTTGATTGGTTTTTCTATTTTTTATCTTTCGGTAATAGCTGAACTTAGAAACCACCTGGAAGATTACGAGTTTGATAAAAAGGCCGGTTTAAAAACTACTGTTTGTGTTTTGGGTTATAAAAACTCGGAGAATTTATTAAGATACTTAGTCATTCTTTCCCCTTTAACTATTTTCCCTATCTTTTTGTTAAATTCTCAAAAATATCTTCTTTTGTTTTTGATTTTAAGTTCTATTTTTCTTTTCTTTGCTTTGTTTAATAGAAATTACCAAATAGTAAAGAATTATAAGATGGTGGATATTTATATTATTCTTTCTTTTGGGCTTCTAACAATAGCAATAATTTGATATTGCAAAGATTAAAAAAGAGACAAAAATCCCTCTTCTTACAAACCCTGGCTGTTTAAAGGGACTTTTTTCTTGAAATAGTTTTAAGCGTCTTTTTTGTAGTGTTGGCTTTATTGACATCCCTAAATATTTAGCATATTTTATAATTAGTACATTTGGAGATTGTTCATTAATAGAGGAATAAATATGGGAAGAACGAAAAGATCAACTAAAAAAAATGACGAACGAATACATATTCTTGTAGCGAGAAGTCTGTTCCTACAGGCAGAAGAAGTTGCTAAACTTAGAGTATCGCAAGAAACAATTGATTACTTGATTATTACCGAGCTAAATACCGCTCAGGCAGAGAAAGACCAATGGGATTCTATACGATTGATCAGAGAAGCTTCTTACAAGGCCAAAGAGCTTGGAGCATCGAGAGAGGTATTTGACAAAATACTCAAAGCTTATCTAGATGCTTATCTTGCTATCGAGGGAGAATATGGCTTTGATCCGGAATTATGCCTGCGCTGCATCGGCCATGCCCAAGGCATAGCCAAATCAGGAGCATCAAAAGAGACAGTCGATACTTTGTATGATCTGTGTATCGAAAAGGGATTTAACTTGAGCGCTCAGATGACACTTGAGTCCATAAGAACGTAAGTTAACAAAAAGAGTGGATTTTGCAAGGATACCTTAATGTCCTAGGCGGTAAAAAAGAAAACTGACATCTTTAGCCGCCTTTTTTATTAGTCATTGTTTTTCTATAATACAATTTAAAAGTCTATCAATAGTCGGTGAAAAATGATACAATAGAAATTGGTTATGGTTTGTTTCTTAAACAAGATCGAAAATTCTATTAAAAGATATAGAGAATGAAAAATACATTTGAAACAATTATTATTGGAGCTGGTCCGGCTGGTTTAGCAGCCGGAATGTATTTGAATGATTATTTAATTTTAGATCAAAAAAAAGAAATTGGTTTGCCAGTTCGTTGCGCAGAAGGTTTATCTAAAAAGAACTTAGAGATGTTAAGAATTGAGCCCGATTCTTCTTGGATTTCAACAAAAATTGATACTTCAAAAGTCTTTTTACCAAATGGAAAAATAATTTTACTTTCTGGAAAAGAAGCAGGTTATGTTTTAGATAGATCTCGTTTTGAGAAATTTTTAGCCCAGAAATGTCAGGGAGAAATTTTACTTGAAAAAAAGATTGTTGACATAAAAAAAGAAAATAGACTTTGGCAAGTGACAACCAAAGATAGAGAAACTTTTTTCTCAAAATATTTAATTGGAGCCGATGGGCCACTCTCGATTGTAAGAGAGAAAGTCTTTAAAGAAAAAGTCAATTTTCTTCCAACGCTCCAGTTCCTAGTGAAATTAGAGAGAAAGGTCAATACTTCAGAAATTAGAATGTATTTTGATAAAGAGAGGTTCTCCTCGGGTTATGCTTGGATATTTCCGAAATCAGAAAATCTGGCCAATATTGGGTTAGGTGGAGAAAAAAATCTCAAAAAAGAATTCGAAGATTTTATGGAAAATACAGTAAAAAAAGAATTTGGTAATTACGAATTGATAGAGCCAAGATGCAAAATCTTGAGTTGGGGAGGAGCAAATATCAAATTATTTGAAGATAATGCTTTTCTAATTGGAGACGCTGGGGCATTAATTGAGCCGATTTTTGGTGGAGGAATAGGCAATGCGATGATCTCTGGTCAAGTTGCGGCTAAATCAATTCTTTCAGGGCGAGCCCATTCTTATGAAGCAGAAATTAAGTCGATGCCTTTTTTCAGCAAAGACTTATTGGTAGCTCAAGAAATCATATATTCTCTTGAGAACCAGGTCGTAAATGAGGTTGGAGAAATATTGGAAGAAAAGGGAGGTGACATCTTTTATCTTAAAAACATTCTTCCCTTTTTTAATTTTCTATCAAAACCTAATCTAAGAAAAAATATTTTTAAACTTTTAAAATTATTTACTATTTATAAAAAATATTCCAAATCGTGGATTTAATTATTTTTTGAAAATACATTAAAAATTTTTTCAGGAAATTAGAATAATAATTTATGGCCACACCAATTAAAATAAAAAAAGGAGAAATTGTTGAATATTTGGAAAAAATGAAACCAGAGATCGACAGAATTATTGAAAATTATCTGCCAAAAAAAGTAAATAAAAAATGGTTAGAATTTACCTTTGGTAAACCTCATTATCTTTTTAGTCAAAAGGCAGCTCAAAAAGCTCTTTTAGATCCCAGCTGGGATTTTTTAAGCCGAGGAGGAAAAAGGTGGCGGCCGGTTTTATTTCTATTAATAGCAGAAGCAATCGGCGGTGATATAAAAAAAGTTAAAGATTTTGTGGTTATTCCAGAGATTATCCATAACGGAACTATTATTGTTGATGATTTAGAAGATAATAGTGAAATGAGAAGAGGAAAACCTTGTCTTCATAAGATTTTTGGGGTTGATATTGCCATTAATGTGGGAAATTTTCTTTATTTTTTTCCTCTTCTAGCTTTAATAAAAAACAAATCTAACTTTAAACCAAAGGTTTTGATTAAGGCTTACGAAACCTATATTCAGGAGTTGATCAACCTTGGCTTTGGCCAGGGGACAGATATTTATTGGCATAAAGGAAACGTAAAAGAGATTGATGAGAAAGAATATTTACAGATGTGTGCTTTTAAAACAGGTTGCCTTTCCAGAATGGCAGCAAAATTGGCCGTCATTCTTTCAGGAGGAAGTGATGAGTTAGCTGAAAAAGTTGGGAGAGTAGCCGAGTCAATGGGAGTGGCTTTTCAAATCCAGGATGATATTTTGAATTTAACCGGAGAAGATTTTTCCCTAAAAAAAGGAGGGTTGGGAGAGGACATATCTGAGGGAAAAAGAAGTTTGTTAGTTATTTATACTTTTAAAAAATCTAACAAGAAAGACAAGGAAAGATTAATAGAAATTCTTAATCTTCATACCACGAATCAAAATTTAAGGGATGAAGCTATAAAGATAATAAAAAAATGTGGTAGTATTGAATATGCCAAAAAAGCGGCTAAGAATATTGTTAAAAGTTCTTGGCAAGAAGCAGAAAAATTATTGCCAGAATCAAAAGCAAAAAAGAGATTAAAGGAATTTATCAATTATTTAATCGAAAGAGAAGTCTAAAGAAAGGTTTTTTACTCATGCTGAAACAGGATTAGTAGCGGGGGGCTTGACAACACTTTTGTTTTTTGCTAAAATTAGGGCAGAAAATTAATTAATATTAAAAACATGATTGGTGATGAGGTCGGTGGTTAACAAAGAGTAAAATAAAAAAAGACATCAAATAAAACCGTGAAGGTACCTAAAAGGTGGATGTCTTCACGGTTTTATTTTCCGGAAAGAACTTTGAAAATTTAGCCTGTTAAATTTTGAGCCATTTCGCAAAAGCGAAATTATTTAACAGGAACAATAAAGAACCAGGAAATTAGTTTTAGTTTCTGAAAGTTGTCCCGAACTAGTTTTGACTTTTGTCAAAACACATTATTTTTGAGGATTTGATCCTGGTCCAGGATGAACGCTGGCGGCGTGGATAAGGCATGCAAGTCAAACGGTTTTTTGCCCGCAAGGGCAAAGAGCAGTGGCGAACGGGTTAGTAACGCGTGGGTAACGAACCCAAAAGACGAGACCAACCCATCGAAAGGTGGGTTAATGCTCGATGGTCCCTGTGAATAGCAATATTTGCAGGGTAAAGGGAACTCGCAAGAGAACCGCTTTTGGATCGGCCTGCGTCCTATCAGCTAGTTGGTGAGGTAAAAGCCCACCAAGGCTATGACGGGTAGGCGGTGTG